>ERZ1740062.37-NODE-37-length-97327-cov-7.206308_pt1 | contig 97327 bp, 91 predicted proteins | sample MGYA00581741_ERZ1740062 | MGnify/ENA primary metagenome ERZ1740062 (study PRJEB43018, sample SAMN04849747) | marine metagenome | isolation source: floating plastic debris | place: Pacific Ocean | collected 2008-09-01 | study: EMG produced TPA metagenomics assembly...
CGCCCCCCCGCTCGGGCTTTTCTCGCCGCGGGGGGGGCCGCCCGCGCGCCGGCCTCCCCCTCGCGCGGCCCTTTTGTGCCGTCTCGCCCCGCCGCCGGGCTTCCACTTCGGTATTCCCGAGGTGACGCTTTCCGACGGCGGCCGGCAGGCACGGCTGACCGCGGCGGTCTCCAAGGCCGGGCCGCTGGCCCAGGTGCTGGAGGGCAAGCCGGTCACCGTTACCGTGACCGACGGTGTGCGCGGCATCGAAAGCGGCACCATCGCCCGCTTCGCCGCGATTCCGGGGGCGTCTCCGGATTCGGCCCGAAATTCGGCCGGGGCCGTTAGTGTCGCCGCCTTCGCCGGCATTCTCGGCCTGGCCCTTCTCGGCGGCCTGATCCTCAACCTCATGCCCTGCGTGCTGCCGGTGCTGTCCATCAAGCTGCTCTCGGTGGTGCAGCAGGGCGGGCGGGCGCGCGGCGCCATCCGTGCCAGCTTCCTGGCCTCGGCCGCCGGCATCCTGTTCTCCTTCCTGGTGCTGGCCAGCCTCGCCGTGGCGCTGAAGAGTGCCGGGCTGGCGGTCGGCTGGGGCATCCAGTTCCAGCAGCCGCTGTTCCTCTCGGCGCTGGCCGTGATCATGGCGCTCTTCGCCTACAACCTGATGGGTTTTTTCGAGGTGCCGCTGCCGGGTTTCGTGGGGCGGCTGGCAGCGCCCAGAATTGGGGGGCGGGGGGCCGGTGAGGGCGATCACCACAGCCTGGTGGGCAACTTTGCCACCGGCGCGCTGGCGACCCTGTTGGCGACGCCCTGCTCGGCACCCTTCCTCGGGACCTCTGTGGGTTTCGCGCTGTCGCGCGGCGCGGTGGAGATTTACCTGATCTTCGCCGCCCTCGGCATCGGCCTCGCGTTGCCCTACCTGCTGGTGGCGGCGGTGCCGCAGCTGGTTGCTTGGCTGCCGCGCCCCGGCGCCTGGATGATCTGGCTGCGCCGCCTGCTCGGTCTGCTGCTGGCGGCCACGGCCGCCTGGCTGCTGACGGTGCTGGCGGCCCAGGTCGGTCTGCCGGCCGTCTCGCTCATAGCGGGGCTGCTGCTCGGTCTCGGCGGCGCGTTGTGGCTGCGCCCCAGCCTTGCCCCCCGGTACCGCTTCGCTTCCTCGGCGCTGGCCAGTCTGTTGGCGCTGGCCGCCTTTGCCCTGCCGCTGTGGGAAGCCGGGCCCTTTGGGGTCGTTGGGCCCCCGCAGCGCACGGCCGCTGCTGAGACGGAATCGCTGATCTGGCGGCCGCTCGATACCGCTGAAATCACCGCCCTGGTGGCCGAGGGGCAGGTGGTTTTCGTCGACGTCACCGCCGACTGGTGCATCACCTGCCAGGTGAACAAGAAGCTGGTGATCGATACCGAGGCCGTGACCCAACGGCTCGACGGCCCCGGCGTGGTGCGCATGCGCGGCGACTGGACCTTGCCGAGCGATGCCATTTCCGCCTACCTCTCCGCTTTCGGGCGCTACGGCATCCCGTTCAACGCGGTCTACGGCCCCGGCGCGCCCGACGGGCTACCGCTGCCTGAAATCCTCACCCGGGAGGCCGTGCTGGCAGGACTCGAAAAGGCCGCCGGCCGCTAAGCCCCTTCCCGAAGTAGGCCTTTCGCAGACCTTGGAATGCCTTTCCGGCCGCTCTATGTTCTGGGGCAGCGGCGGTCCCGGCCTTCCGGGGCGTGGCCGACATCAAGAACCAGAGGTCCCCTCAGGGTAGGGACCGGCAATCCAGGGGAAATCTCATGACAATTCAGGTTGGCGACCGCATTCCCAGCGCCGCGTTCCGCATCAAGACGGACGAGGGCATTCAGGAACTTCCCACCGATTCGCTGTTCAAGGGCAAGAAGGTGGTGTTGTTTTCGGTGCCGGGTGCCTTCACTCCGACCTGCTCGGCCAAGCACCTGCCGGGCTTCGTGCAGCATGCCGGCGATTTCAAGGCCAAGGGCGTCGATACCATCGCCTGCCTGTCGGTGAATGACGCCTTCGTCATGGACGCCTGGGGCAAGGACCAGCAGGTCGGCGACAAGGTGGTCATGCTGGCTGACGGCAACGCCGATTTCGCCAAGGCGATCGGGCTGGAACTGGACGCCAGCGGCGTCGGCCTCGGCACCCGTTCGCAGCGTTTCGCGATGGTGGTCGACGATGGTGTGGTGACCGGCCTGCACGTCGAGGACCCGGGCGCCTTTGAAGTGTCGAGCGCTGAGGCGGTGCTGGCGACGCTGTAAGCGTCTGATCCGTCCCAACGAGAACGGCGGCCCCTGCGGGCCGCCGTTTTGCGTTTCGGTCTGTGTCTCGGTCTAGAAAGACAGCACGACATCGCCGTAGACGCGGTACTCCATGATGGTGTCCTTCTTGTCGGTGATCGGCGTTTCCGCACCGACGCCGATCTGGATGTTGTCGGTGAAGCGGTAGCGGAAACCGCCGCCGACGGTCACCGTGGTGCCGCGGTCGTCGCTGCCGAAGTTCAGCAGATCGATGCCGTCCAGTCCGCCGAGCGCGCCGCTGTAGCGGTTGCCGTGGTCGATCGGCGTGAAGCCGTTCAGTTCGATCAGCGGGAAGAAGTTCTCGAAGACCTCATAGTCGGCATGCAGCGAGTAGTGCAGGATCGAGGTGTCGACTTCGGTGTCGAGGGCGACGTTGGCACCGACGCTGGCCTGCAGCCCCAGATCGCCGAAGGTCGTCGCGCCGGTGACGAAGGGATTGATGAAGCCGTTGCCGTGGCCCTGCAGTTCGATGCCGCCGGTTTCCAGATCGGCGATCGGCAACTCGTAGCGCAGACCGGCGGTCAGGATCGATTCGCTCTCGGGATCGGAGATGATCGCGTACTTGAGGCCAAAAGCGATGTTGGCAAAGCCGCTCTCGTCGTCCAGCACCTCGTTGAAGTGGGCATCGGCATAGCCGTCCTTGGTGGCGATGAAGCCCAGGCGCTCGGTCAGGGCGATGCGCAGCTGCAGGGCGCCGAGGTTGATGTGTCCGCCGTCGGTGACGAAGTCGTCGCCGTCGGGGATCTCGTTGTACATATAGATGCCGCGGGCTTCGGTGGTGATGTACGGCGTCTCGTTGAACACCGGGTTGGTCAGCGGCGGCACGTAGCGGCTGTGGCGGCCTTCGCCGAGCGAGCCCTTCAGATCGAGCCCGAGAAAGCCGTCCTCGGCGGCGGCCGGCAGTGGCGCGGCGGCGCTGGCCAACAGCAACGCCAGGCCGGCAAGGCCGCTGGTCGGTGCGGGAACCCTCTTCATAACTGAATCTCCTATTGATGCCCCTTTGCGGCACCCCCTAGCGGGTGCCGTTTGGCCCTCCGATTCCCTACCCGCGTCCCATCCGTTTGGGCGATCCCCGCGATCTCCGGATGTCCTCGGCGGCGCTGCGGCCCGAGGGGGCGCGGAACCGGCTTTCGGCAAGACCGGAGAAGGAGGTGTCGAAGGACCGGGTGCAGAACAGCAGACCGGGCCGCCGGACGTCTTTGATCTGGAGCAATTTCTGGTATTAATTCAATTAGATAGCGAGACAATTCGTCGCAGGTGCGCGGCCTGTCGACGGCGCGACGATTATCTTGTCCGGGACTGTTTCTGGGGGCTGTCCCCGGGGGAAGGTTAACGCACGCTTTCCACGCCGGCGCGGGCCAGGGCGTCGGCCCGCTCGTTCTCCGGGTGGCCGGAGTGGCCCTTCACCCAGTGCCAGCGGACGTCATGGCGCTCCAGCGCCAGTTCCAGGCGCTGCCAGAGATCGACATTCTTCACCGGCTTCTTCGCCGCGGTCTTCCAGCCGTTGCGCTTCCAGCCGTGGATCCACTTGGTGATGCCATCGCGCAAGTAAGTGCTGTCGGTGTGCAGGTCGACGCTGGAGGGCCGCTTCAGGGTTTCCAGCGCGACGATCGCCGCCATCATTTCCATGCGGTTGTTGGTGGTGGCTTTCTCGCCGCCGTGCAGGTCCTTTTCGGCATCGCCGTAGCGCAGCACGGCGCCCCAGCCGCCGGGTCCCGGATTGCCGGAGCAGGCGCCGTCGGTGAAGATTTCGACGCGGGATTTGGATGCGGTCATCGTTAAAGGTCCAGTCCGTAGGCGCCGGGCCCGCGGACCCCTTGATGGAACTGCAGCTTCTTCCAGTATTCCAGCGGGTCCTTCGGTTTCACAAAGGCACCTTCCGGATGGTTCAGCCAGTCGTAGAGGCGGGTCAGCAGGAAGCGCAGGGCCGAGCCGCGCGCCAGCAGGGGCAGTGCCGCCAGCTCGTCCTGCGAGAACGACCGCACACGGCTGTAGGATTGCAGCAGCATGCGCGCCTTGGTGACGTTGAAGGCATTGTCCTGCTCGAAGCACCAGGCATTCAGGCAGATTGCCAAGTCGTAGGCGAAGAAGTCGTTGCAGGCGAAATAAAAGTCGATGAGGCCGCTCAGCCGCTCGTGGCGGAAGAACACGTTGTCGGGGAAGAGGTCGGCATGGATGACGCCGGCCGGCAGGTCGCTCGGCCAGGATGCTTCCAGGTGATCCAGTTCCCGCCCCAGGGCCTCGGCAAGGCCGGGCTTCACCGTATCGGCCCGCGCCTGGCAGGACTCCAGCAGGGGCCGCCAGCCCGCGACGGACAGGGCGTTGGCGCGGCTGATCGCGAAGTCGGCGCCGGCCAGATGCATCTGCGCCAGGGCCTTGCCCAGTCCGGCGCAGTGGAAGGTGTGGATGCGCCGCGGCCAGAGACCTTCCAGGAAGGTCACCAGCGCCGCCGGCCGGCCGCAGAGCTGGCGCAGCGCCTTGCCGTCGCGGGCGTGCAGCGGCACCGGGCAGGTGATGCCGCGCCCGGCCAGGTGCTCCATCAGGCCCAGGAAGAAAGGCAGGTCGTCGGCGTCGACGCGCTTTTCGTACAGCGTCAGGATGTAGCTGCCCTGGTCGGTCTGCAGCAGATAGTTGGAGTTCTCGACGCCCTCGGCGATGCCTTTGAACGACAGGACCTCGCCCAGTCCGTACTCGGCGACGAAGCCTTCGATGTCTTCGGCGGAGACTTCCGTGAAGACGGCCATGAGGGATGCACGGGGACGGATGCGGGGCGGGCTTGCGGCGGGGGCGGGCTAACGCGGCCGGATCAGGCGGTGGCGGCTTTCGTGGTCAGCTCCTTGGGGAGCTTGAAGATGACATCCTCGATCACGCCGCTGACGTTCTGCACCGTCACGTCGAAATGGGCCCGGCAGGCGGTGACGACCTCCTCCACCAGGATTTCCGGTGCCGAGGCGCCGGCGGTGATGCCCAGCCGCTCGATACCGTCCAGGGTCGCCCAGTCGATGTCCGCCGCGCGCTGCACCAGGATGGCGCGCGGGCAGCCCTCGCGGCGGGCCACTTCGACCAGCCGCTGAGAGTTGGAGGAGTTCGGGGCGCCGACCACCAGTAAGGCGTCGCAGCGCCGGGCGATCTCCTTCACCGCGTCCTGGCGGTTGGTGGTGGCGTAGCAGATGTCTTCCTTCTTCGGCCCGTGAATCGCCGGGAAGCGCCGCTTCAGCACGGCGATGATCTCGCTGGTGTCGTCCACCGACAGCGTGGTCTGGGTGATGTAGGCGAGGTTTTTCGGATCGGCGACCTGGATGCTCTCCGCTTCCTCGACGCCTTCGACCAGCAGGATCGCACCATCGGGCACCTGGCCCATGGTGCCGATCACCTCGGGATGGCCGGCGTGGCCGATCAGCAGGATCTGGCGGCCGACGCGCTCGTGGCGTTCGGCCTCGCGGTGCACCTTGCTGACCAGCGGGCAGGTCGCGTCGAGATAGAACAGATGGCGCCGCTCGGCCTCGTCGGGCACTTCCTTGGGCACGCCGTGGGCGGAGAAGATCACCGGCACGTCTTCGGGAACCTCGGTCAGTTCCTCGACGAAGACGGCGCCCTTGGCTTCGAGAGATTCGACGACGAAGCGGTTGTGGACGATCTCGTGGCGCACGTAGACCGGGGCGCCGTACTGCTCCAGGGCGCGCTCGACGATCGCGATGGCCCGTTCCACGCCGGCGCAGAAGCCGCGCGGGTTGGCCAGGAAGACGGTAAGCGGCTGTTTAGGCATTCTAAGGGATCCCTGTCCTTGGCCCTGTTCCAAGCCAGTCTCTAGCCCTGGCCTTGGAACGTCAGTTTCGGTCGATTTGCGGGCGGGTTGCTCCCGATCGCCCCGCTGCCCAGACCTCTAAGGTGCGGGCCCGGGGCCGGCTCCGCAAGGCCTGTTTCGCTCGCCTCCGACGCTCTTTTTTGGGGCCCGGCGCCTCTTGTCGTGCCGCCACGGGTTCCCTAAAGTCCGGCGGGAGCAGTCGAATCCCGCGGCTCCCCGCGGGCATCCTCCCGGGCTCCCCCGGGGGGGCGCCCCGTGCACCAAGTCCGCCCCTGGGCACCCTGGGGGGACACTAGTACAGCCCGCCGGCAGAAGGAAGGCTTCATGACCGACCCGATTCCCGCCCAAAAAGAGCCCTATAAGGTTTCCGTCGAGGCCGGAAAGAAGTACTTCTGGTGTGCCTGCGGACGCAGCAGGAAGCAGCCTTTCTGCGACGGTTCGCATGCCGGTACCGGGCTTGCCCCGATGGTTTACGAAGCCAGCGCCGGCAAGGACGTGTTTTTCTGCGGCTGCAAGGCGACCGGCAAGGCGCCGCTGTGCGACGGCAGCCACTCTCGTCTCTAGGGGTGGGCGTCTCTGGCGGTAGGCGTCTATAAAGGCGGGTGGCCCCGGGTGGCCCTTGCCGTGTGATTTTATCTTTGGGAACAAGCGAGCCCTCATGACTGCCTATTTCTCCCGGTTGGTAACCCGTCGCCCCGTCGGCAGCCAGACTCACAGCCCGAATCGTCACCAGACCCGCCGCCTCGGCGGTCCCGTACGCCTGTTGCTCGGGGTTGCCGGGCTGGCGCTGCTGGCCGGCTGTGCCAGCGAACCGGAAACGCGGCCTTGCCCGCGCGCGGTGGTGCTGAAAGATGCCTCCCGCCAGGTGAAATTCAACGGCGCCGGGCGCGATCTCACCGACGTGCTCTTCGAGGCGCAGATCCAAACCGGCGCGCTGTCATGCGAATACGACGAGAACGTGCTCGACATCGATCTGCCGGTGACCGTCACCGCCTCGCGCGGCCCCGCCAACAGCGATCGCCTGGCCAACATCCGCTACTTCGTCGCCATCGCCCAGACCAACGAGACCGTGCTGGCGCGTGAGAGCTTCGACATCACGATTCCTTTCCCCGGCAACCGCACGCGGGTCGCCGGGCAGGAGGGGATCGGCCAGGTCATCACGCTGCCCGCGGGCCAGGACGGCGGCGACTACCGCATCTACGTCGGCCTGGAACTGACCCACGACGAACTGGATTACAACCGGGCCAACTACTGAGCCGGCGCCCGCCGATGCCGCCGCGCTGGCGGCCGAAACGGGCCGGTTGAATTATGGACTGCGGCGGGCTAGCTTCTTGCCTGCAGCGAGACGGTCGATCGCGAGTCGGTCGTCTTTTGCCTTTGATCCCTTGCGGGAGAGACTGGTCTCCTTAAGAGACCGGCGCCGAAGGAGCAACCGCCCCGGAAACTCTCAGGCAACAAGGACCGCAGGGGAGAGGCGCTTCTGGAAAGCGGCCGCGGCCGGCACTCGATACAGCCGGACGTGTCACACCGAAGGAGTAAATCGCCTGTCCGGTTCGCCGGCAGCCGATGAATCTCTCAGGTCTCCACGACAGAAGGGGCCGGACCATCCATTGGAGTAGGGTGGGACGGATTCCATGACGATTGTCGAAGGAGCCGCGTGTGGACGACACCAGCGCAAGTGGGGCGAAGCCGACTGTTCTCTACGCCCTGCATCAGGAATTGGGCGGCAAGATCGTGCCCTTTGCGGGCTACGCCCTGCCGGTCCAGTATCCTGCCGGCATTATGGCCGAGCACAAGCAGGCGCGCGAGGCCGCGGCGCTGTTCGACGTCTCCCATATGGGCCAGGTGAAGCTGACCGGCGCCGACCGCGTCGCCGCCCTGGAGGCGCTGGTGCCGGCGGATCTCGCCGGCCTCGCCGTAGGTCGCCAGCGCTATTCCTTCTTCACCAACGATGCCGGCGGCATCCTCGACGATCTGATGATCTCCAATCAGGGCGAGTGGCTGTTCCTGGTGGTCAACGCCGCCTGCAAGGAGGCCGACATCGCCCACCTGAAGGCGGGTCTGAAGGGCGACGTCACGCTGAGCGAGCTGACCGACCGCGCGTTGGTTGCGGTGCAGGGGCCCAAGGCCGCCGCCGTGCTGGCGCGCCTGGCGCCGGGCGTGCAGACGCTGAAGTTCATGGACTGCAAGCCGGTCGAGGTTGCCGGTGCCGCCTGTCTGGTCAGCCGCTCCGGCTATACCGGCGAGGACGGCTACGAGATCTCCGTGCCCGCCGACAAGGCCGAGGCCCTGGTACGCCGCCTGTTGGACGAGGACGAAGTGGCCCCGGCCGGCCTCGGCGCGCGCGACTCGCTGCGCCTGGAAGCCGGGCTCTGCCTCTACGGCCACGACATCGATACCACCACGACTCCTGTCGAGGCAGACCTCGTCTGGGCGATGCAGAAGCGCCGCCGGCAGGAAGGCGGCTTTCCCGGCGCGGCCGTGGTTCAGAAGCAACTGGCCGAGGGGGCAGGACGCCGCCGTGTCGGGCTGCAGCCGGAAGGCCGCGCGCCGATGCGCGAGGGCACGGTGTTGCAGAACGCCCAGGGCGAGGACGTCGGCGTGGTGACCTCCGGCGGCTTCGGGCCGACGCTGGGTGCGCCGGTCGCCATGGGCTACGTGACGGCGGATCTGGCGGCGGAAGGAACCGCGCTGCAGGCCGTGGTACGCGGCAAGGCGATGCCCTGCCGGGTGGCGGCGCTGCCCTTCGTGCCGCACAATTATTTCAGAGGCTGACTTTTGGGGGATCCATCAGCATGAGCGACAAGCGTTACACCGAAGATCACGAGTGGGTCATGGTTTCCGGCAGCGAGGCCGTGGTCGGCATCAGCGTCCATGCCCAGGAGCAACTGGGCGACATCGTCTTCGTCGAACTGCCGGACGTCGGCAAGGCCCTGGTGAAGGGCAAGGAGGCTGCCGTGGTCGAGTCGGTGAAGGCGGCGAGCGAGATCTACGCCCCGGCCGACGGCGAGGTGCTGGAAGTGAACGAGGCGCTGAACGATGAGCCGGGCAAGGTGAACAGCGCCGCCGAGGGCGACGGCTGGTTCTTCAAGATGAAGCTCAGCGACCCCTCGCAGGTCGCCGACCTGATGGACGAAGCCGCCTACAAGAGCTTTATCGAAGGCTGAGCGCCGCGGCTTTCCAAAACGCCGGGTGCCGAACGGGAGAAACCCATGAGTAAAGTGCAGTCGTCCAATCCGTCGTCGGGCCAGCCGTCCTTGGCCGAGCTGGAGAAGCGCGACGACTTCGTGCGGCGCCACATCGGCCCCGGCGAGCCGCAGATCGCGGCGATGCTGGATACGCTCGGCCTGACCTCGCTGGACGACCTGATCAACAAGGCGGTGCCGGCGTCGATCCGCAGCGCTACGCCGATGGCCCTGCCGCGGGTGCGCAACGAGCGCGATACCCTGGCTTCCCTGCGCAAGATGGCCGACCGCAACCAGATCATGAATTCGATGATCGGCATGGGCTACTACGGCACCTTCCTGCCCGGCGTCATCCAGCGCCGGGTGCTGGAGAATCCCGGCTGGTACACCGCCTACACACCCTACCAGGCCGAAGTCAGCCAGGGCCGCCTGGAGGTGCTGCTGAACTTCCAGCAGATGGTCATGGATCTGACCGGCCTGGAGATCGCCAACGCTTCGCTGCTGGACGAGGCGACGGCCGCGGCCGAGGGCATGGCGATGGCCCACCGGGTCGCCAAGTCGAAATCGGACAGCTTCTTCGTTGCCCACGACTGCCACCCGCAGACCATTGCCGTGGTGCAGACCCGCGCCCGACCGCTGGGCATCGAGATCGTCGTCGGCGACCCGGCAACCGATCTGGCCGGCCGCGAAGTTTTCGGCGCGCTGCTGCAGTATCCCGGCACCTACGGTCATCTGCACGACATCCGGCCGATCATCGAGGCGCTGCATGGCCAGGATGCGCTGGCGGTGGTCGCCACCGACCTGCTGGCGCTCACCGTGGTGGCGCCGCCGGGTGAGATGGGTGCCGACATCGTCGTCGGCTCGGCCCAGCGCTTCGGCGTGCCGATGGGCTACGGCGGGCCGCATGCCGCCTTCTTCGCCACCAAGGATGCCTACAAGCGCACCATGCCCGGGCGCATCATCGGCGTCTCGGTCGATTCCGCCGGCAACACCGCGTTGCGCATGGCGCTGCAGACCCGCGAGCAGCACATCCGCCGCGAGAAGGCGACCAGCAACATCTGCACCGCCCAGGTCCTCCTCGCGGTGATCGCCGCGCTCTACGCCGTCTACCACGGCCCAGACGGGCTGCAGCGCATCGCCCGCCGGGTGCAGCGCCTGGCCGGCATCCTGGCGACCGGGCTGCAGCAGCTCGGCGTCGCGATCGAGAACGACAGCTTCTTCGACACCCTGACGTTGAGCCTGCCGGGCCGCGCCGAGGTCTATCTGGCCAAGGCCCGCGAGGCCGGCATCAACCTGCGCCTGGTCGACCCCAACCGCCTCGGCATCTCGCTGGACGAGACGACGGCGCGCGAGGACGTGCAGAAGCTGTTCGAGATCTTCACCGGCTTCGGGGCCGACATGCCCGACGTTGCCGCGCTGGACGGCGCGGCCAAGGCCGGCATCCCCAAGGCGCTGACCCGCACCAGCGATTTCCTCACCCATCCGGTGTTCCACCTCTACCACGCGGAAACCGAGATGCTGCGCTACCTCAGGCGCCTGCAGGCCAAGGACATCGCGCTCGACCGCTCGATGATCCCGCTCGGTTCCTGCACCATGAAGCTGAACGCGACGACGGAGATGCAGGCGATCACCTGGCCGGAGTTCGCCGAGATCCATCCCTTCGCGCCGCTCGACCAGGTGCAGGGCTATCATCAGTTGTTCGAGGAACTGGAGGGCATGCTCTGCGCGGCGACTGGCTTCGATGCCGTCTCCCTGCAGCCCAACGCCGGCTCCCAGGGCGAGTACGCCGGCCTGATGACCATCCGCAAGTACCACGAGAGTCGCGGCGAGACCCACCGCGACATCTGCCTGATCCCCTCCTCGGCACACGGCACCAACCCGGCCTCGGCGGTGCTGGCAGGTCTGCAGGTCGTGGTCGTCGACTGCGACGCCAAGGGCAACGTCGACGTTGCCGACCTGACGGCCAAGGCCGAACAGCACAAGGACCGGCTGGCCGCCCTGATGGTCACCTATCCCTCGACCCACGGCGTCTTCGAGACGGCGATCCGCCAGATCTGCGAGGTCATCCACGCCAACGGCGGGCAGGTCTACATGGACGGCGCGAACCTGAACGCGCTGCTCGGCATCTGCAAGCCGGGCGAGATCGGCGCCGATGTCTCGCACATGAACCTGCACAAGACCTTCTGCATCCCGCATGGCGGCGGCGGCCCCGGCATGGGCCCGATCGGCGTGCGTGCCCACCTGGCGCCCTTCCTGCCGGACCATCCGGTGGTCAGCGGCGTGAACCCGGCGGCGGGCGAAGGCGAGACCATGGGCGCGGTTTCGGCGGCGCCTTGGGGCTCGGCCTCGATCCTGCCGATCTCCTGGGCTTACATCGCGATGATGGGCGCCGACGGGCTGACGCGGGCGACCCAGATGGCCATCCTCAACGCCAACTACATGGCCAAACGTCTCGCGCCGCACTTCCCGGTGCTCTACACCGGCCAGAACGGCATGGTGGCGCACGAGTGCATCATCGACCTGCGTAACCTGAAGCACGACTGTGGCGTCACCGTGGAAGATGTCGCCAAGCGGCTGGTCGACTACGGCTTCCACGCACCGACCATGTCCTTCCCGGTCGCCGATACCCTGATGATCGAGCCGACCGAGAGCGAGGCCAAGCGCGAGCTGGACCGTTTCTGCGATGCCCTCATCGAAATCCGCGCCGAGATCGCCGCGGTCGAGGCCGGCAAGGTGAAGGCCGAGGACAGCGTGCTGCGCCACGCGCCGCACACCCACCACCTGCTGCTGGCCGAGTGGGACAGGCCCTACGGCAAGGAGCAGGCGTTCTTCCCGCTGAACGGCAGCCAGGCCGACAAGTACTGGCCGCCGGTCGGCCGCGTCGACAACGTCGCCGGCGACCGCCACTTGGTCTGCACCTGCCCGCCGATGGAGGCCTACCGGCAGAAGGCCGCGGAGTAGGGTCTCCGTCCAACTGTCATGCTCGGGCTTGTCCCGAGAATGACAGGGCGGGTGACGACCGGAGTCGGGCGAGGGGGCTTTTCCTTTGCCGACGTGGTCTCATTGATGCTCTCCTTGCGGTTCAGCAGGGGAGCTTTTTCATGACCAATCTGGCCTATCGGTCCTGGGTGCCGGAACACTGCGAGACCTATGTGCAGGATCTTGCGGCGCGCACCGCCGCCTTGGCGTCCGAGGATATCGCCGGGCGCATCGACGCGCTGGTCGAGCGCAACTGGACCATCCACGAGCGCGAGTGTTTCAACCTCAATCCGGCCACCAACGTGATGAACCCGCGCGCCGAGGCGGTGCTGGCGGCGGGTCTGGGTTCGCGCCCCTCCCTGGGCTATCCCGGCGACAAGTACGAGATGGGCCTGGAGGCCATCGAGGAGATCGAGGTGATCGCCGCCGAGCTGGCCGCCGAGGTGTTCCAGGCGCGCTATGCCGAAATCCGCGTCGGCTCGGGGGCGCTGGCCAATCTCTACGCCTTCATGGCGACCTGCCGGCCCGGCGACAGCATCATCGCGCCGCCGCCGGCCATCGGCGGCCATGTGACCCACCACGCCGCCGGCTGCGCCGGGCTCTACGGCCTGACGACACACCCGGCGCCGGTCGATGCCGACGGCTATACGGTCGACCTCGACGCGCTGGCGCGGTTGGCCGAAGAGGTGCGCCCGAAGCTCATTACTCTCGGCGGCAGCCTGAACCTGTTTCCCCATCCGGTGAAGGCGGTGCGCGCCATTGCCGATTCGGTGGGTGCGAAGCTGCTGTTCGACGCCGCCCACCAGTGCGGCATCATCGCCGGCGGTGCCTGGGCCAATCCCCTGGCCGAGGGCGCCCACCTGATGACCATGAGCACCTACAAGAGCCTGGGCGGCCCCGCCGGCGGCCTGATCGTCAGCAATGACGCGGCCTTGGCGGAGAAGCTCGACGCCATCGCCTTTCCCGGCCTGACCGCCAACTTCGACGCGGCGAAATCGGCAGCCCTGGCGCTGACCCTCATCGACTGGCGCGAGCAGGGCAAAGCCTATGCCGCCAAGATGATCGCGGTGGCGCAGGCTTTCGCCGCTGCGCTCGCCGCCGAGGGGCTGCCGGTCTTTGCCGCCGACAAGGGGTTCACTCAGTCGCACCAGTTCGCCGTCGCCGCGGCGTCGTGGGGCGGTGGACAGGCGGCGTCGAAGAAGCTGCGCCGCGCCGGCTTCCTCGCCTGCGGCATCGGCCTGCCCCTCGATCCGGTCGAGGGCGACATGAACGGCCTGCGCATCGGCACGCCGGAGCTGGTGCGCTGGGGCGTCACCGAGGAGCACGTGCCGGAGTTGGCGCGCCTCGTCAAACGGGCACTGTCCACCGACGCGCCGGAGTCCGTGGCGCCGGACGTTGCGGCCCTGCGCGCGGGCTTCGATAGCCTGCATTACGTTTGCGAGGGATGACTCCGTCCACCTGAGGGCCGCTGACGGGACTGCCGGTCCGGTCGCGGCCTTGCCTGCGGAGGGATGCCCGATGACAAATCCTGGGAACACCGGAACCTGCGTCCTGTCGGGCCGTTGAACTCCATAGAACGCAAAGGAGTTCGGATGGACTGGAGCGGAATGTTTTTTCAGGGCTGGGAGGGAATCCTTCGCACCGTCATCGTCGGCATTCTCGGCTACGTGACCCTGGTCGCGTTTTTGAGGATATCGGGAAAGCGTACGCTCGCCAAATTGAACGCCTTTGACCTGGTCGTGACGGTGGCGTTGGGGTCAACGCTTGCCGTCATTTTCCTTCTATAGTCCGTTGCGCTGGCAGTAGGGGCGGTTGCCCTGGCGGTGCTCAGCCTGGCCCAGTTCCTGGTCACCTACATCTCGGTTCGATCCGTGTCGTTCGCCGCGGCGGTCAGATCTGAACCGGCCCTGCTCGTGCGAGACGGCAAGTTCTGCGAGAGGGCGATGCGGCGCGAACGCGTCACCAAGGGCGAAGCTCTAAGCGCGATTCGAGCGAGCGGCAATGGCCGGCTGGACGACGTCGAGAGCCTCATCCTGGAAAGCGATGGGTCCTTGAGCGTGACGTTGCACAGCTGACCCCCATGGGCTGAACCCAATGATCTGAACCGAAGGGGCCCGACATCAAATTTCTTTGTGGAGCGTCACCCGCAAAGGAAAACGCCCGGCCCTCAGTCATGGGAACCGGGCGTGATGCCGTTTAGGAACTAAGGCCTGTGGCGCGGCGCAGGCGGAGTGGTGCTACGCGCACCGTCCGACAGACTGCGCTACACCTGCGGGGGATAGCCGTTCCACTTGTTGGCGGCGATCACCTCACCACGCCGAAGCGGACTTCGCCCCCATGTAAGAAGCACGTCTTGTCGAACAGGCTGAGGTCGAGGGGGTTCGGCAGGCGGACGTCTTGCAGATCGGGGCAGGGCTTTTCCGCCGGATCGTAGGAGCGGTCGATCTGCGAGATGAACGCAATGGTCACGCCGCGCTCGCGCGCAAAGGCCCTGAGCGCGCGAACCTGCTCCATCAGGCTGGGATTGTCGCGTCTCTGGTCGAGCAGTTGCAGATAGTCGATCACCGCGATCGTACCGCGCTGTGCGGTATCGAGCCGCTTCATGATCGTGGCGGCACTGATTGCGTCGGAGCAATCGAAATCGAAAAGCGCGCTGAACCGGGACGGGTCTTCACCGATGGCCCGAAGGCGGTTCAGCACATCCCGTTCCGGGTATTCCAGCGTGAAGAAGACGGCCTTGCGGCCTGCCTTCATGGCCTCAGCGGCCAGTCGCAGGCTCATCGTGGTCTTGCCTTCGAAGGGGCGCGCGCCGAGCAATAGCAGATCGCCGGGCTCCAGCCGGGCGAGCAACTCGGCCGGTCCGAGGCGCGTTGCGGCCCTGGCCATGAGCAGGCTCCAACTGCGGAAGCCTTCCTGTGTTGCAACGCGGTCGAGGGCGGTATGCAGCGGCAGTTTGGCCTTGCGGGAGAGTTCTTTCGCACGGCGCTTCAAGACGTAAAGAGGGGCAGACAGTTTCATATCGAAACCTCCTGATGCGAGCGGCTTCGCAATCCCTCCTTATGCCCGATGCCCGACAGTCGGTTCGATGATGAAGAAGCCCCGCATGACATCTGCTTACCCGGATGGAGGGGGGAGGCACGGGCCGTGCACGGAGGCAGGATAGGGCGATTCGCACGCCGGGAGAAGGCCGCATCGCCAAGCTCTGACGACGCCAAAGAAAAACGCCCGGCCTCTTCTCAGAGGGCCGGGCGCTTATCTGTTAGCGGCTGAAACGAAGCGTTCAGTGCAAGCGGGGTCCCAGGTTCTTGATGGCCTGATCGACCATGGCCTGGTCGCGGGTCGAGTCGACGGTCTCCGTCAGCAGCTTGGCGGTCGCTGCGATGGCGATGTCGACGGCCTGGGCGCGCACCTCCTGCAAGGCGTTGGTCTCGGCCTGGGCGATCTTCTCGATCGCCGCCTTTTCGCGGCGCGCCAGGGTCTGCTTCAGGTCCTCGGCGGCCTGCTTGCGCAGCAGGTCGGCCTCGTGCCTGGCGTTGGCCAGCAGGTCCTCGGCTTCCTTGGCTGCATCGCGCTGCTTGCGCTTGTATTCGGCCAGGGCCTTTTGCGCTTCCTCGCGCAGGCGCTGGGCCTCGTCGAGTTCGGCCTTGATGCGTTCGCCGCGGGCGTCGATGCCGGCGAGGATCGGCTTGCTGGCCTTCCACACCATCAGGCCGACGAAGACGAAGAAAGCGATGGCGACCCAGAACGTCGGGTCGTGAATCAGTTGGTCCATCAGCGCTTGCTCCCCATCACGGTGCCGACGGCGCGGGCGATTTCCTGCTCGCCGGCCTTCACGCCGATGAGCTTCTCGGTCGCTGCGGCCACCACCTCGTTGACGGTGCCTTCCAGGCTGGCGAGAGCCGCCGACTTGGCCGTGGCGATGCGCGCCTCGGCTTCCTCGGTCTGCTGAGACAGCTTGGCGGCCACCTCATGGCTCTGGCGCTCGGCCTCGGCCTTCATCTCGTTCTGGGCCTTCTGCAGCACGGCATGGGCCGAAGCCTGGGCATCGGCACGCATTTTCTCGTACTCGGCCAGAATGGTCTCGGCCTCTTCCTTGAGGGCGGTGGCCTTCTTCAGGTCGTCGTCCAGCTTGCGCTGCCGGGCTTCCAGAACATCGGCGATACGCGGCAGGGCGATGCGCCAGATGATCAGGTAGAGAGCACCGAAGGTGATCGCCAGCCAGAACAGCTGCGTCGGCCAGACGGAAGGATCGAGTTGGGGCATGGCCCGCGTCCTCTCACTCTGTCAGGGATGATGCCGGCGGGAAAATCACCGCCGGCGGCAGAGGCTGCCGCCGGCTGGAGCTTTTCCCGCTTGGGCGCTTAGCCGAACAGGATGAGCAGCGCGATGACCAGCGCGAACAGCGCGATGGCTTCCACCAGTGCGAAACCCAGCATGGTCATGGTGAAGACCTCACCACGCGCCGCCGGATTGCGGCCGACCGCGACGATGAAGGACGAGAAGATGCTGCCGATACCGATACCGGAGCCGATGACACCGATGACGGCCAGGCCGGCGCCGATCACTTTCGCGGCTTCGAGTTCCATTGTTAAAGCTCCCTTTGACGAACAATAGCTGGATAGCGGGTTGACGGATGAATGCCCTGGCAAAGCGCCGGACCGGGTCGGATGTCCCGATCAGTGCAGGTGCAGGGCGTCGTTGATGTAGAGACAGGTCAGAATGGCGAAGACGTAGGCCTGGAGGAAGGCAATCAGGATCTCCAGGCCGGTCAGCGCCACGACCAGCGCGAAGGGCAGGATGCCGAACACACCGAGCAGGCCGATGAAGCCGGCGATCACCTTCAGCAAGGTGTGGCCGGCCAGCATGTTGGCGAAAAGTCGCACCGACAGGCTGATCGGACGCGAGAGGTAGGAAATCACCTCGATCGGGATCAGCAGCGGCCACATGGCGATGGGCGCGCCCGGCGGCACGAAGAAGGAGAAAAAGTGCATGCCGTGCCTGGCGACGGCCAGCACAGTCACACCGATGAACACCAGCGCGGCCAGCGCGAAGGTCACGATGATGTGGCTGGTGAAGGTGAAGCTGTAAGGCAGCATACCGAGCAGGTTGCCGAACAGGATGAACATGAAGAGGCTGAAGATGATCGGGAAGTAGCGGCGCCCCTCGGCGCCGACGGTGTCCGATATCAGCCCGGCAATGAACTCGTAGGACATCTCGGCCAGGCTCTGCATGCGCCCGGGAACCAGGGCGCCGCGCCGCATGCCGAAAATCAGGAAAGCCGAGACCAGCACCAGGGCCGCCACCATCGCCAGGGACGAGTTGGTGAAGGCCAGGGTACCGACTTCACCGTGGCCGCCTGCCGGGAAGATGCTCTTGATCTCGAATTGTTCGAGGGGGCTATGCCCGCCGCCTTCCGCCATCTTAAAACCCTATCCGTCCCGACTTAATTGTCTGCGTCACGCCCCTGCGGCGTCTTTGTGATGCCGGTCCGCGTGGAGTTTTCCTCCTGGGGGGACGTGTCGTCCCCCTTGCGATACCCGACCTGACCGCCCAGTCTTCCGACGACCCGGAACACGTTCATAAACCCCGCCGCCGAGCCGAGCACGAAAAACAGCAGCAGGAACCAAGGTTTGGTTCCCAACCACCGATCGAGAAAGTAACCGATGGCAACGCCGACGATCAGCGCGGCAACGATTTCGGTCCCGATCCGCAGGGCGAAGGAAAGTCCTTGGCCCCGGTCGTCAGAGCCCGCCTTCGTCCTGTGCCGCTTGGCTTCCGCCGCACGGAGTTTTTCGTCCAGCTTTGCGAGGGATGGCAGGGGGGGGTCGTCTTTCATGAGCCGCTTTTTTCACCCCCCGGCCCGATGCCCGTGTCTCCCCAAGGATTGACAGTGGCCTGAGCTGAATTCGGGCGCACAGTATGAAGACTCCCCCGCCCTGTCAAGGCGAAGAAAACCCCGGGAAACGCCGACGAATCGCCCGGAATCGGCGGCCTCGCTGCGCTGCGGCAAACGCCCGCGAAAAGAGGGTCTTTTAGGCGCTTTCGCGGATCCGGTCGGCGGCTTCGAGGTCGACCGAAACCAGCTGGCTGACGCCGCGCTCGGCCATGGTCACGCCGAACAGGCGGTGGACCCGGGCCATGGTCATGCGGTGGTGGGTGATGACCAGGAAGCGGGTGCCGGTGGCCTTGGTCAGCTCGTCGACCAGGGCGCAGAAGCGGTCGACGTTGGCATCGTCCAGCGGTGCGTCGACCTCGTCCAGCACGCAGATCGGCGCCGGATTGGTCAGGAACACGCCGAAGATCAGCGCCAGAGCGGTCAGAGTCTGCTCTCCGCCCGACAGCAGCGACATGACCTGCAGGCGCTTGCCCGGCGGGCTGGCCATGATTTCCAGGCCGGCGGCCAGCGGGTCTTCCGATTCGGTCAGCTTCAGGTGGGCCCGGCCGCCGCCGAAGAGGCGCACGAAGAGCTCCTGGAAGTGGGTGTTGACCTGCTCGAAGGCGGCCAGCAGGCGCTCGCGGCCTTCGCGGTTCAGGCTGGAGATGCCCTGGCGCAGGCGGGCGATGGCGTTCACCAGGTCGGCGCGCTCCGATTGCATGCCAACGATCTGCTCGTCCAACTCGCGGGCCTCGACCTCGGCGCGCAGATTCACCACGCCCAGGTTCTCGCGTTCGCGCACCAGGCGGGCCAGCTTGGCCTCGACTTCTCCGCGCGGCGGCAGCGCTTGGCCTTCCTCGACCTCGGCGATCTCCAGCACCGTCTCCAGGGTGCACTCCAGCTTCTCGCGCACCTTTTCGACCACGGTGTCGAGGGTCTGGCGCGCCTGGGAGACGGCGCCCTCGGCGCGGATGCGGTTCTCGCGGGCGCCGATCAGGCGGGCCTCTTCGGCCTTCAGCGCGCGGTCGGCGTCGTTCAGGCGGGTTTCGCCGGAGGCCAGGGCGTCGGCCGCGGTGCGCCGGCGGGCCTCGGCGGTATCGATCAGCTCGGAGAGGGCCTCGCGCTTCTCGGCCAGGACGAGGGGGATCTCCGCCAGGGTCTCGATCTCCGCCACGGTGGCGGTGCGGCGCTCCTCCAGTTCGGCCAGATGGGTCTTGGCTTCCTCCGCGCGGCGCGTCCAGGACTGCCGCTCGGTGGCGATGTCGGTCAGGCGGCGGCCGCGGGCCTCGGTTTCGCGGCGCAGCTGGTCGAGGCGCGCCTGGCGTTCCACCAGGGTGGCGCGGGCGGCGGCGACCTCGTCGCGCAGATCGTCGGCGTGCTGGTGGGCGATGTCGAGGTCCGGCAGGCCGGCCTGCTCCTCGCCGGCCTGGGCCAGGGTGGCCGCGTTCTCGGCGACGTCGCTGCCCAGGCGGGCCAGGCTCTCGTCCAGGGCGGCGAGGCGCGAGGCGACGGCGGCGGCGCGCTGGGCCAGGTCGCCGTGATGCCGGCGCGCAGCGTTGACGGCCTCGAAAGCTTCGCTCTCGGCCCCGCGCGCGGCGCGCTCGGCGGCGGCGGCCTGCTCGACGGCGGTTTCCAGCTCGCCGTGGTCGGCGGCGACGCGGGCGGTTTCGCGGGCAACGCCTTCCAGGGTCGCGATCAGCTCGGCGACGCGGTTGCGCTGGGCCATGCGCTGGGCGGCGGCGGTCGGCGCCTCGGCGCGGGCGGTGAAGCCGTCCCAGCGCCACAGATCGCCTTCCTGGGTGACCAGCCGCTGGCCCGGCTGCAACTGGCCTTGCAGGCGCCCGCCGGTCTCGCGGTCGGCGACCACGCCGATCTGCGAAAGGCGGCGGTCGAGCGCCGAGGGGCCGCGTACCACGCCACTCAGGGGCTCGGCACCGGCCGGCAGCGCCGGCACCTGGGCCAGCGGCGCCAGGGACTGCCAGTGCACCGGGGCGGCCTCGTCGGCCGAGACCGTCAGGTCGTCGCCCAGGGCGGCGCCCAGGGCGGCTTCGTAGCCCGGCGTCACGGTGACGGCGTCGACCACCGGCGGCCACATGTCGGATTCGGCGGGCTCCAGGATCGCGGTCAGCGCGGCAATCTCGGCTTCCAGCTTGGCCTGGCCGGCCTCGTGTTCGCGCAGACGGCTACGCGACTCGGCTTCCCGGCGGCGCGCCTCGGCGGTTGACTCGGAGGCGGCGGTGCTCGCCGCGCGGCTCTCGGCCAGACGCTGCTCGGTCGCGTCCAGCGCCTCGGCGGCGATTTCCAGTTCGCCCTCGGCGACGGTGTCGCGCTGCAGGGCCTCGCGCTGGGCCTGGGCCTGCTCGCGCTGCTGGCGCAGGCGCTGCAGGCGCTGGGTGATTTCGTCGATGCGCCGCTGCAGTGCGTTGGCGCGGGCCTCGTCCTCGGCGATCTTCTTGGTGACGGCGGCGAGTGCGTGTTCCTGTTCTTCGCTCTTGGCCGCGGCGGCGGCGCGCTCGCTGTTGGCGATGGCCAGGGCCTCGCCCTCGCCCTCAGCCGCGGCGGTCAGCTCGGCGCGTTCCTGGTCCAGGCGCTGCTGCGCCGCCTCGGCGTCGCCGGCCAGCACCTCGGCGCGGGACTTGTCGCCCAGCAACTGGGTCAGACGTTCCTCGGCGCGGATCTTGCCCTGGGTCGCCTGGGCCTCTTCGCGGTCCAGAGTGTCGCGGTCGACCTTCAGGCGCTGCAGCGCGGCGGCGGCCTCGGCCTCGGCCTCGCGCAGGCCCGGCAGGGCGGTGGAGGCCTCGGCCTGTTCGGTAGCTTTCACCGCGGCGGCCTGGGTCGCCTCGGTGACCGCCGATTCGGCCTCGCCGAAGCCGGTCTCGGCGCGCGCCAGGGCGGTCTTGGCCTCGGTGCCTTCCAGGTGCAGCCCGATCGCCTCGGAGCGGCGGATCTGGTCGGCGATGTTACGGTAGCGGGTCGCCTGGCGGGCCTGCTTCTTCAGGCCCTGGAGTTGCGATTCCAGGGTCGAAATGACGTCGTCCAGCCGCTCCAGGTTGGTTTCCGCCGCGCGCAGGCGCAGCTCGGCCTCGTGGCGGCGCGAGTGCAGGCCGGAGATGCCGGCGGCCTCTTCCAGCAGGGAGCGGCGGTCGGCCGGCTTGGCGTTGATGATGGCGCCGATGCGGCCCTGGCTGACCAGTGCGGTGGAATGGGCACCCGTGGCGGCGTCGGCGAACAGCAGCTGCACGTCGCGCGCGCGGACGTCCTTGCCGTTGACCTTGTAGGCCGAGCCGGAGCCGCGCTCGATGCGGCGGACGACCTCGATCTCGTCGAAGTCGTTGAACATGGCCGGCGCCTTGCGCTGGCTGTTGTCCAGGGTGATGGTCACGTCGGCGACGTTGCGGGCGGGACGGTTGGAGCTGCCGGCGAAGATGACGTCGTCCATCTCGCTGCCGCGCATGCGCTTGGCCGAGGTCTCGCCCATGGCCCAGCGCAGCGCCTCGACCAGATTGGACTTGCCGCAGCCGTTGGGGCCCACAACGCCGGTAACGCCCGGCGTGATGACCAGTTCGGTGGCATCGACGAAGGATTTGAAGCCGCTCAAGCGAAGCTTGCTGAACTGCACCACGCCTGGCTATTGCCCCCGTGTCGTGATGGGGCCCGTGATAGGGGCCGTGATATGCCGTGTCGTGACAGATCCCATCGCTGACCTTATTCCACTCTTCGTCTTCTTGGGTAAATCCGGGATCACGAGGCTTTTGTCGCCGCTTCTTCCAGGATCGTATTGAACTCTTCGTAGGTGCGGTTGCCCACCACCGGGGTGCCGTTGACCACAAAACTCGGAGTCGATGCAATGGCGTATCTGTCACGGCCGTCGGTTTGACGCTGCAGAATGCGGTCGATGGTCGCATCGTCGCTCATGCAGGCGGCAACGGCGTCCTGGCTCAGCCCGGCCAGCGCCGCGTACTGCCCGACGGTCTTCAAGGGGTCCTCGCTATGGGCCCATTTCTCCTGGTTGGCGAACAGCACGTTGATGAAGCCGAAGAAGCCGTCGCCCTTGATGCACTCGGACAGTGCGGCGGCGCGCAGCGCCAGCTGGTCGAGCGGATAGTGCCGCATGACCAGGCGCGCGCGGCCCGGCTCGATCCACTGTGTCTTGATTTCCGGCAGGGTGTCGGTGTGGAAAGACGCGCAATGGCCGCAGGTCAGCGAGGCATATTCGATGATGGTAACCGGCGCCTCTGCACTGCCCAGGATATGGTCGTCCGCAAACAGCGGCATATCGCCGGCGGCGGGGGCCGGGGTCGCCGCGGTGTCGGCGCTCTCCGGCACCGCCGGCATCCCGCTATCCTGTGGGGTCCGCTTCAGCCACCAGGCACCGCCCGCCGCGGCACCCGCGGCGACAACGCCCAGACCGATCATAATATTCCGTCTCTTCATGGCTGAACCTACCAGATGTTGTGTATGCGAGAAAGCCGTTTCAGACTCCGCAAGCGCGCTTTTCCGGCGCAAAAGCGCCATTTTCAGGGGCCTGTCAACTGCGGTCTATGTGGTCGCAGGAGCGGCGGAATCTAAAGCTTTTTTTCAGGGGCGGGCGTGTTTTTTGCGGACCGAGCGGCCGAGCCCTTCCAGGGCTGCGCGCAGCTCCGGGTCGGCGACTGTGGATAGTTTGGCCGCCAGGGCGCCCTCGGCGACGGGATCGAGGGGCGCCGGAATCTCTTCCGCCGCGGCACGGCGGACTGCGGCGTCGCTTGGTTGCGGCAGGGGGCCCTGCTGCAGCACCAGGCGGGCGACCGCGCGGTAGCCGAAGAAGCCGTTGATGCGCTCCAGGACCACCGGCTCCAGGTGCTGGACCTCCAGGGCCCAGCCGGGCGCCACGCGCAGGGTCAGGCGGCCGTCGACGGCCTCTCCGGGCTTGGGAAAGCGCAGCTGGCGCGGCCGGCAATGGGCGGCCAGTTCGGTGCCGACGATGGAGGGCCACTGCCGGGCGATATCCGCCCCGGTCAGGCCGCGGCGGGCGAAGGCCCGCTTGGTCACCGTCGTCAGGCTGCTGCCCAGCGCGCGCAGGCCGCCGGCCCGGCGCGGGCGCTCGCTGCCGGGCATTTCGTTGACGGCGGCGCGCTTCTTGGGGGCCGTCTTCGAGTGCGGCGCGGGCTTGGGGGAGGGGGTCTTGGACATTGTCTTGGTGACGAGAGCCTGGGTCGTGATGACAAAAGCCTGGTTTGCCGGGATTGGCCGCTCAGTATAGAGAAGGGTATGGCTCCTGTCGCACCTTCCAGACCCCGCTCAAGGGAAGATGACTCCGTGGCCGCCCGGCTGCTCGCCTGGTATGGCCGCCATGCCCGGGCGCTGCCGTGGCGCGTGCCGCCCGGTGGGGAGTCAGGCCAGGCGGCGGGCCCCAATCGGGCCGATCCCTACCGGGTCTGGCTCAGCGAGGTCATGCTGCAGCAGACCACGGTGGTGACGGTCGGGCCCTACTTCGCGGATTTCCTCGCCCGCTGGCCGACGGTGGCCCACCTCGCCGCCGCGCCGCTGGACGACGTGCTGACCGCCTGGGCCGGTCTGGGCTACTACGCCCGGGCACGCAACCTGCACCGCTGCGCCCAGGTGGTAGCCGGTGAGCTCGGCGGGGTTTTTCCCGACACGGAAGCGGAACTGCTGAAGCTGCCGGGCATCGGCCGCTACACTGCTGCCGCCGTCGTCGCCATCGCCTTCGGGCGCCGCGCCGTGGTGGTCGACGGCAATGTGGAGCGCGTCGTCGCCCGCCTGTTCCGGGTCGAAACCCCGCTGCCGGCGGCCAAGCCGGAACTGCATCGCCTCGCCGACACGCTGACCCCCGAAAACCGCGCCGGCGACTTCGCCCAGGCGATGATGGACCTGGGCGCTACGGTTTGCCTGCCGCGCGGGCCGAAGTGCCTGCTCTGCCCGCTGGAGGCCGGCTGCGCGGCCAAGGCGGCCGGCATAGCGCCGGAGCTGCCGCGGCGCCAGCCCAAGGCGGCCAAGCCGACACGCCGCGCGGTGGCCTTCTGGCTGCAGGGGCCGGACGGCGCCCTGCTGCTGCGCCGCCGCCCGGAAAAGGGCCTGCTCGGCGGCATGATGGAGGTGCCCTCGACGCCCTGGCGCGCCGCGTCCTGGGACGCCGAGGACGCGCGCCGGGAAGCGCCGCTGCAGGCGGACTGGCGCGCCCTGCCGGGCGTGGTGCGCCACACCTTCACTCATTTCCACTTCGAAGTGACGGTCTGGGCCGCCCAGGCTGCCCGGGCCGATACGGCGCAGGAGGCGCAGGGCCGCTGGGTCTCGCTGGACGGCCTCGCCGACGCGGCGCTGCCGACGGTGATGCGCAAGATCATTGAGCACGGTCTCGTCCACACAGCGGCAGGCGAAGCCCACGACTGACCGCTGCTTCGCGGCGGTTCGGGGCTTCAGGACGCGGCGCCCCGCGCTTCGATCGGCCAGGCGTCGACCAGGGTGTCGCCGCGGACGCAGTGATACCAGTCGAAGCAGTTGATGGTGGGGTCGCAGTGCGGCACCACCAGGGCCACCAGGTCGCCGGGCCGTAAGGGATCGTTGTTGCCCCGCGGCAAAGCCAGTTCGCCGAATTCGTCGCCGCTGCAGGCATAGGTCGTTTCTTCCGGCGCGCCGAAGGCCACCCGTGGCGCCGGCCCGTCCATGGCCAGGCTCTTGGAGCCGGCGTCGATGGTGGCGAAGCCAGCGTGGCTCGCACTGACCACCCGCGCATAGACGAAGAGGGCGTTGCGGAACCGCCGGGTGCCGTCGCCGGTCAGGTCCACCGCGTCGTACTCGACATCGCAGACGGTGTAGGAGCCGACCTGCAGCTCGTTCAGCACCCCGGCGGCCGGATCGACCGCATGGGTGCCGGTGCCGCCGCCGGTCATGATGGGGCAGGGATGGCCCGCCGCCGCCAGCCGGTCGCGCACCGCGGCCAGGAAGGCCAGGCTCTCGTGCGAGGCGCGCTGGCGTTCGGCGAAGTCGGCGATGTGCTGTGCCTCGCCGGCATAGCCCTGCAGGCCGCGCAGGGTCAGCCGCGGCGCGGCGGCGATCCGCTCGGCCAGCGCCAGGGCCGCCTCGGCGGAGATGACGCCGGTGCGCCGCTGGCCGACGTCGACATCGATCAGCAGGCCGAGGTCGCGGCCCGCCGCTTCGGCGGCAGCGGCCAGGGCCTCGACATTGCCGACGTCGTCGACCACCACCATCAGTTCGGCGCAGCCGGCGGCCAGCGTCATCAGGCGGTCGATCTTGCGTGCGCCGACGACGGGGGAGGTCAGCAGGAAGCGGTCGAGGCCCGCGCCTTTCTCGGCGGCGGCGAGGGCTTCGGCTTCGGCCAGCTTGGCGCAGCACAGCCCCAGCGCGCCACCATCCATCTGCAGCCTGCCGACGGTCGCGCACTTGTGGGTCTTGGCGTGGGGGCGCAGCGCGATGTCCTGGCTCTTGGCCCAGGCGGTCATGGCGGCCAGGTTGGCCTCCAGGGCGTCGAGGTCCAGCACCAGGGCCGGGGTCGTGATGTCGGCCCGCCCGCCGGGACGGCCGATGAGGTCGTGATCGAGAAAAACTTGGGACATGCTTGCCGCCGGGAATGAAAGACGGCGCAGACTATCGCGTGGAGGCTTTGGGCCCAACAAAAAGGGGGGCGCCTCCGCAAAGGCGCCCCGGCAAGTTTCAGGGAGAGGTTCAGGGCGGTGGTCGGGAAGGGCGCTCAGTTGGTCGGGTGCAGCAGCAGGCGCTGGGGCTGCGTCGGCTCGGTCGGCCTGACCTTCAGGGCTGGGGCCTTCAGCATAGGGCGTAGTGCCGGCTTGGGGCGCGGCTGGGCAGGCGCGCCGGCCGCCTTCAGCGGCAGCGGCGGCTTCGGCGCGACGCCGACGCCCGGCTGCTGGGTGTGGCTGCTCTGGGTCGCATTGTTCGCCTCGTTGGCCTCGGCGATGGCGTTGCCGGGGTCGATCTCGGCATCGAAGATGAAGGTGCCGGCGGGCCAGGCGATGGCATTCCAGAAGGCGAGGTTGTGGTTGAAGCTCTGGCCCGCTGCCAACGCCGGGACGTTGACCACCACACGGTTCGGGAAGGCCGGGTTCATGTAGGCGGCAAGGCCCGGGATGTCCGGGCAGCCGCCGTCGGCCTGGCCGAACCGGGTGCAGTTGAGGGTCAGGTGGCTGGGGCCGGCGTCGCTGTCGCCGATGTTCTGCACACCGACGCTGGCATTCATCGGATTGTTCAACTGCGCTACGAGGTCCGGCTGGGCGGCGGCCTGGCCGGCGCCCCCAGCGATGGACAGGGCGATGGAAACGGCGATCGACAGGGCTGTGGTCGGGCCGGCGGTGGCCATCGGGCTGGGGGAAGGGCGCTTTGCCATGATGGGCTCCTCTCGCGAAAAGGCGTATGCCTCCTGGGTCGCCGCGCGGACGTCAGAGGTTCATTTCGCCGGAAGAGGGGAGGCCGCGAAAGAGAGGTAGGGCTAGAGGACGGCTTTCAACGGGGCGCAGGTGGCGCGCGCGAAGCGGGCCTGGTTGCGGCCGCCTTCCTTGGCCTCGTAGAGCGCGATGTCGGCACGCGAAAGCGCCGATTCCAGGCTGTCGTTATGGACGTCGATCTGGGTGCCGCCGATGCTGACGGTGGGGCGCACGATGCCTTTTTCGACCGGGATTTCCATTGCCGCGATGGCGAAGCGCACACGCTCGGCGGCGACTTCGGCGGCGGCGGCGTCGGTTTCGGGGAACAGCACGGCGAATTCCTCTCCGCCGTAGCGGCAGATCAGGTCGTGCTCGCGCAGGACCTCTGCCATGGTGGCGACCAGGCGGCGCAGCACCTCGTCGCCCACGGCATGGCCGTGGGAGTCGTTGACCCGCTTGAAGTAATCGATGTCGATCAGCAGGACCGACAGCGGCGCGCCGTAACGGCGGGCGCGGCGCAGTTCCTTCTCGCCATCCTCCATGAAGCGCCCGCGGTTCAATGCGCCGGTCAGCGAGTCGGTCGTGGCCAGTCGCTCCAGGGCGAACTCACGTTTTTTCAGCTCTGTGATGTCGGTGCGGAAGCCGACCAGACCGCCGTCGCCGGTGCGACGTTCGACGATGCGAATCCAGCGTCCGTCGGGCAGTTCCTGTTCGACCGGCCCCTGTGCTGCGCGATGGATTTCCAGGCGCTTTTGGATCCAGGCCTCCTCGTTGCCGACAGCCGCCGGGTACTGGCCGTTGGCGACGCCGCCGCGAATCACCTCTTCGAAGCTGACGCCTTCCACCATCAGATGGGCGCTCTGTGTATAAATTTCCCGGTAGCGCTGGTTGCACAGCACGAGTCGATCATCGGCGTCGTAGCAGACAAAGCCGTCGGGCAAGGCTTCGATGGCATCGAACAGCCGGAACCGCGCCTCCTCTTCGCGTTGTGCCAGTTTTTCCAGGGCGGCTTCGCGTTGCTTCAGTTCTGTGATGTCGGTGCGAAAACCAACGGTGCCGCCATCGTTGGTGCGCCGCTCGGTGATACGCACCCAGCGGTCGTCGGGCAGTTTGCGCACGACAGATTGCACAGGGTTGCGGTGGGCCTCCAGGCAACTGACGATAAACTCTTCTTCCCGCCCTATGGCCTCAACATATTGCCCGCGGGCGACGCCGCCTCTGATGACTTCTTCAAAGGTGGTGCCTGGGACCATCAGATCGGCGGACAGCGCATAAAGTTCACGACAGCGGCTGTTACACAGTTCCAGCCGGTCGTTGGCATCGTAGTAGACGAATCCGTCGGGCAGGGCTTCGATGGCGTCGAACAGTCGGGTTCGCGCCGCCTCTTCACGCTGTGCCAGCTCTTCCAGGGCGGCTTCGCGTTTTTTCAGTTCGCTGATATCGATGCGAAAACCGACGGTGTCGCCGTCGGCGGTGCGGCGTTCTTCGACGCGTACCCAGCGTCCGTCGGGCAGTTTCTGCTCGATCGGCTGGCCGGTGTTGCGGTGGAAATCGAGGCGCCGCTGAATCCAGGCTTCCTCGTCACCCACGGCATCGGGAAATTGGCCGCGGGCGACGGCCTCGCGGACGATGGTTTCGAACGGCATGCCCGGCAGCATCGCCGCGGCGCTCTCGGGAAACAGAGCCCGATAGCGGTCGTTGCACAGGGCCAGGCGGTCATCCTTGTCGAAGTACACGAAGCCGTCGGGCGCCGCCTCAATGGCGTTGACGAGGCGCTTTCGGGCTTCCTGCTCGCTGTCCACGAGAGCGTGCAGTTCCATCTCGTCGATGACGATCTTCGCCAGGTCGTTCAGCAGCAGTCGGTCTTCCGGGGAGATCGTCCGCGGGACGTGATCGACAACGCACAGCGTCCCGACGTTGTAGCCGTCGGGGGAGCGTAGCGGCACCCCGGCGTAAAAGCGTACGAAAGGCTCTCCGATGACCAGCGGGTGGTCGGCAAAGCGTGAATCCTCGCGGGCGTCGGGCACCAGCAGCAGTTTGCTGTCGCAGATGGTGTGAGCGCAGAAGGCAAGCTCTCGCGGTGACTCCACGGCGTCCAGGCCGACTTTCGACTTGAACCACTGGCGGTCGGCGTCGAGGAAGGTGACCAGGGCGATCGGCATATCCAGGAGGCGGCTGGCAAGCCGCGAAATGCGGTCGAAGGCTTCGTTCGGCCGGGTATCCAGAATCTGGTATTGCCGTAGCCTCGCGAGGCGTTGTTCCTCGTCCGCGGGAATCGGGACGGCTGCCGGCTTGCTGGTCATCGCTGAATAACCATGGTGATTTTGATTGCAGCGAATAGATTACTACCAGGAAGCTTACCAAAGACTTTCCTCGGGCGGCGGCGCTCAACTAAGAGTGGTTATTTAAAGATTCAATGTTCGCGCATGAGCGTGGTTTGGTCCCCACACTACTTGCACAGAGCCCGCCGGGCCTCCCCTGCCCCTGACCGGGGGCGCGACGACGTTGGGCTGTGAGGCCGGCGGCGGGCCTCAGTTCCTGGCGGCGCTGTCGCGCCGACTCAGTTCATCGTCTTGGGCAGGTTGGCGCGCAGTTTCTGGCGCAGCACGTCGATGGAGACCGGCTTGCCGTCGGTCATGACGGACCAGAACGACCAGCCGTTGCACGACGGCGCGCCTTGCAGATGGGCGCCGACCTGGTGGATCGAGCCCTTGAAGTCGCTGGTGATGAGTGTGCCGTCGGCGCGTACCTTGGCGCGCCAGCGCTTGTCGGGTCCGTGCAGCACGGCCTGCTGGAGAATGCGCGCCTCCTGGCGCTTGGCCGGGGTGTCGATCAGTTCCAGGTCGGTGATCGGCTGAACCTGGGCGATGCGCTTCTTGGCGACGGCGATGTAGTCGTCGTCGCGTTCCAGGCCGATGTAGTGGCGCCCGAGTTTCTTGGCGACGGCGCCGGTGGTGCCGGACCCGAAGAAGGGATCCAGCACGATCTCGCCCGGTTTGGTGCCGGCCATGATGACGCGGTGGAGCAGGGCTTCGGGCTTTTGGGTCGGATGCGCCTTTTCGCCCTCGTCGTTCTTCAGCCGCTCGCCGCCGCTGCAGATCGGGATCAGCCAGTCGCTGCGCATCTGCAGGTCGTCGTTCAACCGTTTCATGGCGTCGTAGTTGAAGGTGTAGCGTGCGTCCTTGTCCTTGGCCGCCCATATCATCGTCTCGTGGGCGTTGGTGAAGCGCCGGCCGCGGAAGTTCGGCATCGGGTTCGTCTTGCGCCACACCACGTCGTTGAGGATCCAGTAGTCGAGATCCTGCAAGGCGGTGCCGACGCGGAAGATGTTGTGGTAGCTGCCGATGACCCACAGGGTGCCGTTGTCCTTCAGCACGCGGCGCGCGGCGCGCAGCCAGCGGCGGGTGAAGTCGTCGTAGACGGCGAAGCTGTCGAACTGGTCCCAGGCATCGTCGACGGCGTCGACCTTGCTGTTGTTGGGCCGGTGCAGGTCGCCCGCCAGTTGCAGATTGTAGGGCGGGTCGGCGAAAACCATGTCGACCGAGGCCTCCGGCATAGCCTCCATCAACGCGATGCAGTCGCCCTGCATGACCACATCTTTTTGCACTGGCATTTCCCCCTCTTGGGCCCCACTGGACCGCACCGCCCCCGATTCGGCGCGAAGCGGGCATCCTGAGTCAAGCCGAGTCGGTCGTCAAGAGTCTTGGCGCCAAGAGTCGTGGGGACTCAAGAAGTTAGAGTTAATGTCTCACGTACCGGGCGAAACGAGCGCCGGTGCAGCGGGGTGATGCCCAGCCGGGCGATGCCGGCGCGGTGCTCGGCGGTGCCGTAGCCCTGGTTGCGCTCCCAGCCGTAGCCCGGATAGGCGCGCGCGTGGGCCGCCATGGCACGGTCGCGCGTCACCTTGGCGACAATGGAGGCGGCGGCGATGCTGAGCGAGCGGCTGTCGCCCTTGATCACTGCGCGGGCCTCGCAGTCCAGCCGGGGCAGCCTGTTGCCGTCGACCAGCGCGGCCAGGGTGGCGGGGTCGACGGCGAGGGCGGCCGTCAGCGCTGCGGCCGCGCGCTGCATGGCGAGCAGCGAGGCCTGCAGGATATTGAGGCTGTCGATTTCAGCGACGCTGGCGCTGCCCACCGCCACGGCGGCGAAGTCGCAGGCCGGATCGCAGAGGATTTCGAACAGGGCGTCGCGTCGCTTCGCCGACAGCTTCTTGGAATCGTCGAGGCGTTCTGACAGGGCCGGAGCGATGCGATGCGGATCGAGCCAGGCGGCGGCGGCGACCACCGGTCCGGCCCAGGGGCCGCGCCCGGCTTCGTCGATGCCGATGACGAGGCGGCCCTCATCGTGGCCCAGTTCCTGCTCCAGCGTGAAGTCCGGCATGAACCCTATTCGGCGGAGGCCTTGGCGTCCGCCTGCTCGGCGTTGGTGGTTTTGCGCTGGCGTGTCAGCCAGCGGCTAATTAGCCCCCGCGAGCGCCCCAGGGCAAGAGCCTCGGGCCCGACGGTGAGGCGCAGGGTTTCGCGCGGCGAGGTGATGCCCAGCAGGGCGATGCGGTGCAGCCGGCGCGCCGCTTCCAGCCACACCGGGCTTACCATCAGCGACAGGACGGTGACGGCGACCAGCAGCCGGTGGCTCTCGCCGTCGATGGCACCGACGGCGAGGCCCTGGGCGGCGAGGATAAAGGAGAACTCGCCGAGTTGGGCCAGCAGCACGGCGGAGAGAAAGGCGCGCGGCCAGGTCTCGCCGAGGGCGCGGATCAGCCCGATGTTCAGGGCCGTCTTCAGCACGGCGACGAAGAACACCAGCATCACCACGGTGCCGAGGTTGGCCCAGATGTACTGCACGTCGATCAGTAGCCCGATGGTCAGGAAAAACACCATCAGCAGCACCGCCTGGATCGGCTCGGTATAGTGGATCATGGCGCGCCGGATGGTCGAATTGCCGATCACCAGGCCGGCCAGGAAGGCGCCGTAGGAGGCCGAGAGGCCGAGCAGGCCGGAGACCGCGGCGGCGCCGAAGCAGAAGGCAAGCCCGGCCAGTGGCGTCAGCTCGGTGCTGCGCCCGACCTGCTTGGCAAAGGGCAGGCGCACCCGCTTGCGCTTGCCGAGATAGGCGATCATCAGGCCCAGGAAGATGATGGAGATGAGTATCTTCAGGATCGCGGCAGTTCCGATGCCGCCGCCGCCCTGGTCGGCGCCCTGGCCGATACCCTGAAAAGATCCGATGATGAGGATCATGGGAATGACGGCTAGGTCCTGGGCGATCAGGATGCCGATGGTGATGTTGCCGACCCGGGTGCGTTTCTCGCCGATCTCCTCCAGCATCTTGATGGCCACGGCGGTGGACGACAGCGCCACCACGAAGCCGACCACCACGGTCAGCGCCAGCGGCCAGTCGAGCAGCAGGCCCAGCAGGTACATGCCGAGGAAGGCGACGGCGATCTGGAAGGCGGTGGTCAGTACCGCGACCTTCCACACCGCGCGGAAGTCGCGCAGGTTCAGCTCCATGCCGATGAAGAACAGCAGCATCAGCACGCCGAGTTCGGCCAGCATCTGGATCTGCTCGCGGTTCTCGACCAGGCCGAGGCCGGAAGGGCCGAGCGCCGCACCGGCCAGGATGTAGCCCAGCAGGATCGGCTGGCGGAAATAGCGCATCAGCAGCCCGCAGCCCATCGCGCCGACAACGACGATGGCAAGTTCGGTGATGCTGCTAGCGTGGCTTTCCATGCACCCTATGTAGCACAGGGAAGCGTTTAAGTGCTTAACGCAAGTACGCGAACCGCTACGGGCCGCCGTGGATGCCGGGGACAAGCCCGCGGTTGGCGAGGACGCCGGCGAGGATCTACAGCAGCGACATCTGGCGGGCGTCGGCTCCCGCCTGCCCCAAACGGGGTGCTTCGAACTGGGTGACGTCCAGCGGCGGCAGGCCGCGGTTCAGGCCCAGGCGCCGCTCGGCCTGCTTGAAACGGGTGGCGATGAGGTCGGCGTAGACGCCGCTGCCGCGCTGGCGCAGGCCGAACTCGGACTGGTAGAGCCCGCCCTCGCGGGTGTCGCGCACCAGGTTCAGCACCTTCGACTTGCGCTCGGGAAAGTGCGTCTCCAGCCATTCGGCGAAGAGTTCCTTGATCTCCAGCGGCAGGCGCAGCAGCACGTAGCCGCCGTGACGGGCGCCGGCGCGCACCGCGGCGTCCAGCAGGGTTTCCAGTTCGGCATCGTTGATCGCCGGGATCATCGGCGCGGTCAGCACGCCGGCCGGCACCCCGGCCGCGTTCAGGGTGCGGATCGCCTCCAGGCGGCGTTCTGGCGTCGGGGCGCGCGGTTCCATCACCCGCGAAAGCGAACGGTCGAGGGTGGTCAGCGAGATCATCACCCGCACCAGGTTCTCGCGCGCCATGGGCGCCAGGATGTCGAGGTCGCGCAGCACCAGGTTGGACTTGGTGACGATGGTGAAGGGGTGGCGGGTCTCCTTCAGCACCTCCAGGATGCCGCGGGTGATCTTCAGGCGCCGTTCGACCGGCTGGTAGGGGTCGGTGTTGGTGCCCAGCGCGATCGGCTCCGGCTTATAGCCCTTACGCGCCAGTTCCTTCCGCAACAGCGTCGCGGCTTCCGGTTTGGCGACGATCTTGGTCTCGAAGTCGAGCCCCGGCGAATAGCCGAGCCAGGCGTGACTCGGCCGCGCGAAGCAGTAGATGCAGCCGTGCTCGCAGCCCCGGTAGGGGTTGATCGAGCGGTCGAAGGGGATGTCCGGCGAGTTGTTGCGGGTGATGATGCTGCGGGTCGCATCCCAGGTGATCTCGGTCGGCGGGACGGGCGGCGCCGGCGGTTCGCCGAAACCGCCCCTGCTGGAGTCCTGGGGCCGGGAGCAATGGGGGTCGGCGGGGTCGCCCCAGCCGTCGTCGATGGCGCCCCGGGTGAAGGGCTCGTAACGCCCGCTGGCATTGCTGACAGCGCCACGGCCCTTCTTCGGTCGGTTGGGGATTAGATCAACCATGAGAAGGAACGTAGACTCAAAACATGAATAAAACAAGAACAAATCAGGAAAATAAGGGGTTGTAACCGGCGGGATCCCTGGCGCGAATCCGCGGCCCCGATTCGCGAGGATTGCTTCGTGAGGGCACTACTTCAACTAGCGGTCGGGGATTCCCGGACCACAAAATCTAGGCGACGTTCTCCCCCGGAAAGACGGCATGTTCTCCGATGTTCTCACCGCATGACGTGTTTCCGGGGGGGGGCGGTACAACTAGGCGGCGGCCTCCGCAGCACGCGCTGGGCGGTAGCGTTCCAGCCAGTGGGCGTAGGGCGCCGGCAGGACCCAGGCGGGCTTGTCGACGCCCAGGGCCAGCGCCGCCTCGTAGGGCCAGTGCGGGTTGGCCAGCAGGGACCGGCCCAGCATCACCAGATCCACCTTGCCGTCGCGGATCATGGCGTCGGCCTGATGCGGTTCGTTGATGTTCCAGCTCGTCGCCGTCGGGATCTGCGCTTCCCGGCGCAGGCGCTCGGCCAGCGGTGCCATGAAGCCGGGGCCCCAGGGGATGTCGGCGTTGGGGATATTGAAGCCGAGGCTGACATCGAGCAGGTCGAGGCCCTTGGCCGCGAATCGCTTGGCCAGTTCGATGGATTCCTCGAAGGTCTCCGCCCGGCCGTCGAACTCGATGACGCCCAGGCGTGCGGTCAGCGGCAGGGTCTCCGGCCACACCTTGCGCACCGCCTCCAGGGTCTCGACCAGGAAGCGGCTGCGGTTCTCGAAAGAGCCGCCGTATTCGTCGTCGCGTTGGTTGGAGTGCGGCGAGAGGAACGACTGGGCGAGGTAGCCGTGGGCGAAGTGTAGCTCCAGCCACTCGAAGCCGGCCTGGCGGGCGCGCTCGGCGGCGGCCACATAGTCCTGCTGGACGCGGACGATATCGTCCCTGGTCATCGCCGTGGGGCGACGCGGCAGGTTGGCGCCGAAGGGAATGGCCGACGGGGCGATGATCCCCCAGGCGCGCGGGTCGCCGGCGGGGATGTGGTCATCGCCTTCCCAGGGGCGGTTGGCGCTGGCCTTGCGGCCGGCGTGGCCGATCTGGATGCCGGGCACCGCCCCGGCGGCCTTGATCAGGTCCACGGCCCGCGCAAAGGCGTCCCTTTGCCGGTCGTTCCACAGGCCGGCGCAGCCGGGCGTGATGCGGCCTTCGGGCGAGACGGCCGTGGCCTCGGCGATCACCAGGCCGGCACCGCCGCGCGCCAGGCCGGCCAAGTGGGCGTAGTGCCACTCGTTGATCACGCCGTCCTCGGCGGAATACTGGCACATCGGCGACACCGCGATGCGGTTGCGCAGGGTGACATCCTTGAGAGAGAAGGGGGAAAAGAGCGACGACATGGGGGGGATCCCTTGGAGTTGACGGTTTCCTGGCAGAGCCCCTCAATGCCTGGGGGCTTGCGGAAAACCGGTGATTCACCTATATGTTCTGTAGTTCGATAAGAGTCGAACAAGAGAAATATGGAGATGCCGTCCCTGCGTTCAAGGGGCGCGCTTGAAAGGAGCGACAGAAGGATGCGGGCGCTGCGCCATCCGAAAACCGAGGATATCGAGTTGGCGCGGGTGCTCTACGCGCTGAGCGATCCCGTGCGGCTGGAGGTGGTCCGCCGCCTCGCCCAGGAGGGCTCGGCCAGTTGCGCGGCGCTGGACTGCGGCCGGCCCAAGTCCAGCATGTCGCATCACTTCCGGGTGCTGCGCGATTCCGGTGTGGTGAGCACGCGCACCGACGGTACAGCGCACATCAACGAGTTGCGCCGCGACGAACTGGACCGGCTGTTTCCCGGCCTGCTGGATTCGGTTCTTGCGGTGCGTGAGAAGGCGGCGGGCTAAAGGGCAGCGGGCTAAAGGGCAGGGAGCTAAAGGGCAGGGAGCTAAAGGAAGGTCGCGATTTCTTCCAGCGGCTTCTTGACCTTGGCATGTCTCGGCACGGTGGCGTCTTCCGCCGCATGGCCCGCGACCAGGATCATGTAGGGCTTTTCGTTTTCCGGCCGGCCGCAGATCTCGTTCAGGAAGCGCATCGGGTTGGGCGTGTGGGTGAGCGTCGCCAGGCCCGCGCAGTGCAGCGCGGTGATCAGCATGCCCGTCGCGATGCCCACCGATTCGCCGATGTAGTAGTTCTTGCCAATCTTGCGGTCGGCGCCGACGCGGTAGCGCTCGGCGAAGACGACGATCAGCCAGGGGGCGATCTCCAGGAACGGCTTCTCCGCGTCGGTGCCCAGCGGGGAGAGGTCGCGCAGCCACTCCTCGCCGGCCTTGCCGGCATAGAAGGCGGCTTCCTCTGCCTCTGCCGCCTCGCGGATGCGCTTCTTCACATCGGGATCACCGACCGCGACGAAGTGCCAGGGCTGATGATTGGCGCCGCTGGGCGCGCGCCCGGCGGTCTCGATGCAGGCCTCGATCACCCGGCGCGGCACCGGCGCCGGCTGGAAGTCGCGCACCGAATGGCGGGTCTTCATCTCGGCGAGGAAGCTTTCGGCGCGTTCGATCATCTCGGCATCGCCGAAGCGTCGCCGGTCGGGCAGCGGCACGGCTTCGTAGCCCCACTCGGCGAGACTGGCATCGCTCATGGTGGACTCCCTCTCTTCGAAACGGCTCCCTCGGTTCAGTTAAGCGGCTTCGCCCCGGGCTTTCAAAGAGGAAAGGAAAAAACCGCACATGAATTTTCCGTGTAGCGGCGCTTGCGCTTAGAACGCGGTCGGAAACTCCTTGCGCAGGCGCTGCTCGATGCGTCCGACGGCTTCCAGATTGGAGCCCTTCAGCATGCCGCCTTGCACGGGCAGGGCACGGCCGGCATCGGCGAAGACGAAACCCAGTTCCATGTCGAAGTAATAGAAGTAGTAGAACGAGAGATCGCCGTAGGTCTGGCGGATGAAGGGAAACGACTTCAAGGCGGAAGCGTAGAGCGAGATCGCATCGTGGCGGTCCGGAAAGTTGCCGCCGCTGCGCGTCACCGTTCGCGTCAATCCCTCGATCTGGTTCGCGATGAAGAGGTCGAGGATCGGCGCCAGTTCGCCGGCGGCGTCGCGATAGCCGGGCAGTTTCTCCACCGCGGCCAGCCGGCCTGCCTGATCGGTCGCCCCGACCATCTGCAGCACCGGCACCGCCTCCGCCTCGAAGCGCTTCAGGTCGGCGAGCTGGCGCACCAGCGGGCACAGCGTTGCGGCATCCAGGCCGGCAGCGCCGTCGCAGCCCGGGTCGGCGGAGCCGGTGAAGTTGCGCAGAGCGGCGAAGGCGAGAAAGGGCTGCAGCCAGCCGCCGGAGTCCCGCGCCCGGATCAGCAGGCCTTGCCAGAAGGCGGTATCCGGCTGCTTGCCTGCGAAATCGCCTTGGGCGGCCTGCCAAGCGACGGTGACCAGCTCGGCGGCCTGCGGATTGCCGGGCGGCGACGGGTGCGGCGGCAGGGCGGTGAACCCGGCGTCCAGCGGATAGCGCTGCTCGACGGCGGCATGGGACAGCAGGTTCACCACGACGGTGCGGTCTTTCGGCTGGCCGAGATGGCGGATGGCCAGCCGCGCCGGTGCCAGCTTTTCGGCGCGGGCATGGGCGACGAAATCCGGATGCAGCGGCTGCACCTGGGTCAGCGCGTCCCACAGCCGCGCGGCCACGCCGTCGGGCAGCGGATCGGCCAGCGCGGTCATGGCGATGGCCTCGACGCCATCCTGCGCCACGTTCAGCCTGCCCCCGTCGCGTGTGATGGCGATGCCGCTCGGCGCCTCCTGCGGCGGCCGGATGCCCAGATCCTGGCTGCGCCAGAAGTCGCTGATCATCGAGGGCGGCAGCGGTTCCGTGACAAGCTTTGCCATGATGGCGCTGGTCCGCTTGCGGTGCACCCACTCGTAGACCCGGAAATAGGGCATGGCGTAGAGCGAGCTGTTGCGGAAGCTCTTCCCGTCGGTGTCCAGCGAGAAGTGGCGGCCGACCCGGTAGTCGTAGATCTCCGTGGTACCGAGGGTCTGCACCAGGGCGTAGCCGGCTTCGGTCACCACGATGCTGAGCGGTACCTCCTTCTCGGACGGATTGTCGCCGCTGCCGCTGAGGGCGAAGTCGAAACGCCATGCCGGGGTCGTCTCAGCGGCGGGCCGCAGTTCGGCGATGCGCTCGGCGCTCGCCGCGACCAGCGCCGGGCCGGCGGCGGGGTCGACCTCGCTCGCCTGCGATGGCGCGCAGAGCGCAAGGACTGTCAGCAGCACGCCCAGCCGGGCGGCGTGGGCGGGCAGGCGTCGGCGCAGCGGCATCGTTCGGGTCCTTCCGGCCATGGATAAGTGCCGTTCGCGCGGCAATTTCACCGGAACGACAAACGCCATGGTTGCGGAAGATTGGGGCGAAAGGAAGGCCGGATCGGCTGGCGCCGGGGCCACGTGCCCGCGGTCTAGCTTGCCGCCTTCAGGTGTTCCTTCAGGCGCGGCATCAGCTCGACCAGGTTGCACGGCTTGTGGCGGGAATCGAGCTGGAACTTCAGGATATCCTCCCAGCCGTCCTTGCAGGCGGAGGGGGAGCCGGGCAGCGCGAAGAGATAAGTTCCGTCGGCCACGCCGCCGATGGCACGGCTCTGCATGGTGGAGGTGCCGACCTTCTGGTAGCTCAGCATGCGGAACAGCTCGCCGAAGCCCTCGATCTCCTTTTCCATCACCTGCTTGAAGGCTTCGGGCGTCACGTCGCGCCCGGTCACGCCGGTGCCGCCGGTGGTGATGATGCAGTCGATCTGCGGATCGGCGATCAGCGCGCGCAGCGCGGCGACGATCTTGTCGGTGTCATCGGTCACGATGTCGCGCTGGGCGATCTTGTGGCCGTCGCCGGTGATCATTTCAACCAGACGCTGGCCCGACTTGTCGTCGGCCAGGGTACGGCTGTCTGAAATGGTCAGGACAGCGATGTTGACGGGCAGGAAGGGAAGCGATTCGTCAATTCGAGCCATTGAGTGCGACCTCGGCGCGGGTTCCGTCCAACGCTTCGTAGCGCGGCCAGTTCCCGCCCGCAAGTCGTTCCAGCGACGGCGCCGGTTGGCCCAGGCGCTGGCGGTAGATCCACAGGTTGGTCAGCACCCGCTCGATGAACAGCCGCGTCTCCTTCGACGGCAGCGCCTCGATGAACAGCAGCGGGTCGTCGTCGGCCTTGATGGCGCGTTCCCATTTGCCCAGGTTGCCCGGGCCGCCGTTGTAGGCGGTGGTCAGGCGGAACAGGTCGCCCTGCACCCGCTGGTGCACCAGCAGATAGGCGATATAGCGCTGGCCCAGCTCCATGTTCAGGCTCGGCTCGAACAGCTCGTTGCGGCCGTTGCCGCGGTGGTAGCGGCGGTCCTGGGCGATGTAGCTGGCGGTGCGCGGCATCAGCTGCATCAGGCCGCGCGCGCCGTCGGGGCTCATCGCCCGGGTGTTGAAGGCCGATTCCTGGCGCATCATGGCGTAGATCAGCGCGCGGTCGACGGTAAAGCCGCTTTGCGGCTGCCACGGCGGGATCGGGAACAGCGCGGCATCGACCACGCCGCCGATGTCGCTGGTATCGCTGCCCGCCTGGGTCAGCTGGTTGCCCATGCGGTAGGCCAGGGCCGGCATCTTGGCGTACTGCGCCAGCGCCAGCAGGGCCTCGCCCATGTCCGGGTCGCCCCAGTCGCCGGCGCCGACCAGCTCGTCCTCGGCTCGCTCGCGGTCGCCGACCTGCAGCAGGGCCAGCGCGCGGCCGCCAGCGGGGCTGGCGTCCAGGCGGGCGACGGTCTGCGGTGCCATGCGGTGGGAACCGAAATCGAAATCGAAGGGCATGCCCAGCGCGCGGCGCGCCAGCAGGCCGTAGAAGGTGCGCGGATAGTCGGCGGCGCGGCGCAGCAGCGGGCTGCTGCGGTCCGGGCGCTGCTGCTTCAGGTGGGCGCGGGCGGCCCAGTAGGCGCCGGCAGCGGCGTTCCAGCCCGGCACGTTGTCGGCGTTGGCCAGGGTCTCGAAGTAGTTGGCGGCCTCGTCGATCCGGCCCAGGCGCCAGGCGGCAAGGCCGGCGACCCAGTTGATCATCGGCGCGGCGCGGCCTGAGCGCTGGGCGGCCGGTGCGGAAAGCTGATAGGCGCGGTTGGCGTCGCCGTAATAGAACCAGCCGCTGGCGACCAGCGCGCGGGCTTCGTCCAGTTCGACCGGGTCGAGCAGATCCTGCACGGAACGCTGGGCGAGCAGTTTCTCGGTCGTCGAGAAGCGCTGGCGCATCACGTTGTTGCGCACCTGACGCAGCACCCGCGAGACCTTGTGGCGGGTTGCCTTGGAACGCGGGCGCGGCGAGCTGTAGTCATAGCTGGCGCGCTGGCCGGCCCAGGCGATACCACCGCGCGACGTCTCCGGCGGCTGCGGCCGGCGGTAGTTGGCCGGCCGCCGCTTCAGGGCCAGGGCGTAGATGCGCTTGGCCTCGGGATGGTCGGCGTAGAGGTCCATCCACTCCTTCAGCTCGACGTATTTGGAGCGGTAGGCCGTCGGGTGGAGATAGCGCTGGGCCAGCAGATGGCCCATCAGGCGCCGGTCGGAAAGGCCGGCAATCAATCGGTCGGCCTCGGCCCAGCGGCCGGCGTCCTGCACGGCAAAGATCTGGCGGTAGAGTTCGGCATCGCGCGGCGACAGGACGGCGGGCAGGCCGTCAGGCCCGACCGGCGGCTGCGCGGCATCGGGATGCGTCTGCAAGGTGGTCTGCAGGCTGCCGGGGCGCAGATCCCCCGCCTTCAGTACCTGGGCCTCCTGCACCTGGGCCTGGGCGGCGGGGGCGGTCATCAGAGGGGCGCCGGCGAAAACGGCCGCGCCCAGGGTGGCGAGCGCGAAAACCGCGTTTCGCGCCTTGACCGGCAGGCGTGCGGCCCGTCGTTGCCGGGCGCTATTCCTGGATTGCAAAACGACCCCCGCTCTTTTCATCGACCCTAACCAACTGCTCTGCGGGCCGCAACCGCGGCCCTGGGAACGTCATGCCGGGCATCCAGGGAACCGGGCGCCCGCCGCAAGCGGTGGCCGCAGGATGGCCACGCCGTAAGAAAGCCACAGGGGGCGTTAAATCGGCGTTAAATCAGATATTTGAAAGGTTATTGGCGGGTAGTTATGGGGCTTTTTCGCGGCACTTTCCGGGGACTTTCCCGGAACTTTCGTGGGCCTGTCGAGGGGGGCGGCCGGGGGCCAGTCCTGGGACGCACGGACTAGGAGGCGGCTTCCGGCGCGCCCTCGTTCAGCCCCTCGCGCTCCATCGCCTCGGCGAAGGACAACAGGTCGCGCCAGGCTTCCCGCTTCTGGGCCGGCTGGCGCAGCAGGTAGGCCGGATGCAGGGTCGGCAGCGCCGGGATGGGGTGGGGCAGGCGCGGGTGGTGATAGTCGGCCCAGCGGCCGCGCAGTTTCAGGATGCCCTCGCTGCGGTGCAGCAGGGTCTTGGCCGACATGCCGCTGACCAGCAGCAGCAGCTTGGGCTGGATGATCTCGATCTGGCGCTCCAGGAACGGCAGGCAGGAGGCGATCTCGCCCGGGGTCGGGTTGCGGTTCCCCGGCGGGCGCCAGTACAGCAGGTTGGTGATGTAGACCTTGGAGCGATCCAGGCCGATGGCCGCCAGCATGCGATCCAGCAGTTGTCCCGCCGGGCCGACGAAGGGCTTGCCCTGGCGGTCCTCCTGGGCGCCCGGCGCCTCGCCGACGATCATGACCCGGGCTTCGGGGTTGCCGTCGAAGAGGCAGAGGCTGGTCGCCGTCGCCTTCAGCGGACAGCCCTCGAAGGCCTCAAGGGCCTGGCGGACGTCCTGGATGGTCTTGGCTGCGGCGGCCAGCCGCTGGGCCGAGGCCTGGGCCTCGCTGGCCGAGGTGAGGCTGGGCGCCGGGCGCGGCGCGGCTTTCACCGGTGCCTCGGCCATCCCGGCCGGCGGCGCGGGCGGGGCGTCTTTCATCGGCGAAACGGCAGGGGAGACAGGCGGCGGGGCCGCCGCGCTGCGGTCGACCGGCAGGGGCCCGATAGCCTCGTCGGCGCCGGCTTCGATCTGCCATTTCAGGGCATCGAGCAGCGCGCGGTCGAGGGAAGAGGGGGAGTCCGGGCCAATCATCGGGCCAGCTTATCACCGGCGGCCCCGTTTCAGAAAGCCGCGCCGGGGTGTATCGCCGGAAGAACCGTCTAGCGGTAGAGCGGAGAGACCGTCAGGACCAGCACCACGTTGCCGATCACGATCGCGCCGATCATGAACAGCAGCAGTGTATAGCGGTGCACGTTCGCCTCGCGCGAGGATTTGATCGCCCGGGTGAACTGGGAGAAGCTGGAAAAATGGCTGGAGATATCGCGCAGCTTCTCGCGCTCTGTGTTCTGCCACACTTGGTAGAGCACCAGTATGTAGATGACCGCGGCGGTGCTGAGGAAGCTGACGGCGATGATCAGGTTGACCAGCGTCATGTTGTTGGGCGCCAACTGGCCCAGGGCGATCATGCCGCCGAACACCAGCAGGGTCGCGCCCAGCGATTTCCACTGGTGCGCCTTGGCGAAGCGGATCGAATCGGCCGACTCCTTGTACAGCATGCACATTTCGGCATGGGTCAACTCGTCCAGCTCGCTCGGGGTGTTCTCCCGCGCTGGTTCGTCGTCGCGATCCTGAATTTGCTCTGCAACCATGGTTTGCGGTCTCCAACGGTGTCTATCGTCGCCGAGAAAGGTAAATTTTTCGGTAAACCCGCCCCGATCCTCTTGATTCCGTACAAAATCCGGCGGGCGACGCCGCCGCCAGGCGAATTGGCGGCGCGACTTCGGGGCTTTGCCCCGGCGGGCGGGCTGTACTATGTAGGGCCGGGTAGGATCCGGTTAGGATCGGCGGGTTTTGCGACCGGTGCCGGCGGCAACGACTGCCGGATGCAGGCAAACAGCCAGGTAACACAGGGTGAGCGCGCGGGCCCCTGGCGAGTGGCGCTGCGCAGGAGAGAGGTGTCTTGGAACGCGAATTCATGGAATACGACGTGGTCATCGTCGGGGCCGGCCCGGCCGGCCTGGCGGCGGCCATCAAGCTGCGCCAGCTCTCGGCCGAGAGCGGCAAAGAGGTCAGCGTCTGCGTTCTCGAGAAGGGCTCGGAGGTCGGTGCCCACATCCTCTCCGGCGCGGTGCTGGAGCCGCGCGCCCTCAACGAACTGATCCCCGACTGGAAGGACAAGGGAGCGCCCTTGAACGCGCCGGTCGACGAGGAGAAGTTCTTCCTGCTGTCGGAAAAGGGCAGCACCAGCGTGCCGGTGTGGATGCTGCCGCCGCAGATGCAAAACCACGGCAACTACGTGGTCTCGCTGGGCAACGTCTGCCGCTGGCTGGCCGAGCAGGCCGAGGCGCTGGGTGCCGAGATCTATCCCGGCTTCGCCGCCGCCGAAGTGCTGTACCACGACGACGGCCGGGTGAAGGGCGTTGCCACCGGCGATCTGGGCGTCGCCCGGGACGGCAGCCACAAAGACAGCTATCAGCCCGGCATGGAACTGCATGGCCGCTACACCTTCTTCGGCGAGGGCTGCCGCGGTTCCCTGACCAGGCAACTGGAGACCAGGTTCGGCCTGCGCGAGGGCGTCGATCCGCAGACCTACGGCATCGGCATCAAGGAGCTGTGGGAACTGGATCCCGCCAAACATAAGACCGGCACGGTGATCCACACCGCCGGCTGGCCGATGAACACCACCACCTGGGGCGGCTCCTTCATCTATCATCTGGAAAACAATCAGGCCTATGTCGGCTACGTGGTCGGGCTGGACTACGACAACCCGCACCTCTCGCCGTTCCAGGAGATGCAGCGCTTCAAGACCCATCCGGCGATCCGCCCGATGCTGGAGGGCGCCAAGCGCCTCGCCTACGGCGCGCGCGCGCTGAACGAAGGCGGCCTGCAGTCGATTCCGAAGCTGGTGTTCCCGGGCGGCGCGCTGATCGGCTGTGCCGCCGGCTTCCTCAACGTGCCCAAGATCAAGGGCAGCCACAACGCCATGAAGACCGGGATGCTGGCCGCCGAGGCGGCCTTCGAGGCGATCACCGGCGCGACAGAGGCAACGGAGGCGCCGGCGGAACTGACCGCCTTTCCGCAGAAGTTCGAAAGCTCCTGGGTCTACGAGGAGCTTCACAAGGCGCGCAATTTCCGCCCGGCCTTTAGCAAGTGGGGCCTCTACGGCTCCATGCTGTACGGCGGCCTCGATCTGAAAGTGCTGGGCGGCAAGGCACCCTGGACTTTCCACCACAAGCACGCCGACCACGAGTGCCTGAAGCCGGCGGCGGAGATGCCGACGATCGATTATCCCAAGCCCGACGGCGTGCTGACCTTCGATCGTTTGTCCTCGGTGTTCATTTCCAACACCAATCACGAGGAGGATCAGCCGGTCCACCTGACCCTGAAGGACCCCGCGGTCCCGGTGGCGTACAACCTGAAGCTCTACGACGAGCCGGCGCAGCGCTACTGCCCGGCCGGCGTCTACGAGATCGTACGCGACGACGACGGCACCAACCCGCGCCTGCAGATCAACGCGCAGAACTGCGTCCACTGCAAAACCTGCGATATCAAGGACCCGACCCAGAATATCGTCTGGGTGACGCCGGAAGGCGGCGGCGGTCCCAACTATCCGAACCTGTGAGGACTGGCCGCGGCTTCCCTTTGCCTTGCACTGGGGGGCGAAAGCGCCATGTTAATCGGAGCCTTGCCGTCGCGGCACTGTGATCGGCGGCGGCAGGGCAGGGCCAAGCTGGTCATTGTGACGGCTCGGAGCCGTCGGCTAGAGTGCGTCTGTTGAACGCTGCGCCTGTTGATCAAAAGGGGCCGTTTTCGATGCCCTGACCGGTTTTGCGCCGGCCTTTGCCTATTCGAATTCACCGGGGCGACACCGCCGGGAGAGTGATTTGTCGAACATTCCGTTCCTCCTGCGCCGGGCCGGCTGGTCCAGGACGGCGCTTCTCGCCGTGGCGGCGGGCCTGATTCCCGCGGCCTGTGGCGCCGAGCAGCCGGTGCGCAGCACCGACCTCGCGATCCAGGTTGCCCAGGGCGAGGTCGACCCGCAGCCGGTGCCGCCGATCGCCTCGCCCTACGGGGCCTATCTGGCCGGCCTGGTGGCCCGCGGCGACGGCGACCTGGAGGCGGCGGCCGACTACATGCTGCAGGCCCTGCGTCATGACCCGGACAATCCCGAACTGCTGTATCCCGCGCTGCATCTGACGGCGGCGACCGGGCGCGAGGAGCAAACCGTCGATCTGGCCGGGCGCGTCCTGGCGCAGGAGCCGCAGCACAGCCTGTCCAGCCTGATTCTAGCGGTCGATGCGGCCCGCCAGGGCGACCTGGCGGCGGCGGAGAAGCGTCTTGCCGCCCTGCCGGCGCGCGGTTTCGACCAGGTGCTGGTGCCGATGCTGATGGCCTGGGTCAAGGCCGGACAGGGCGATGTCGACGGCGGCCTGCAGACCCTGGCCGTGCTGAAGAGCGACGGCGGTGTCGGCGTGCTGTACAGCGTGCATGCCGCCCTCATCAACGAAGTTGCCGGACGCAACGACTTGGCGGCCCAGGAATATGAGGCGTTGCTCGCCAAGACCGACCGACCGACCCTGCGCATCACCTGGCTGGCCGGCAGTTTCTTCGAGCGCCACGGCCAGCGCGACCGGGCGCTGGCGCTCTACCGCGCCTTTGTCGACGACGCCCCCGGCTCCGACATCCTGGTGCCGATGCTGGAGCGGGCCGAGCAGGGCGGCGAGAGCCCGCCCGAGGGCGAGTCCGCCATCGATGGCATGGCCGAGGTGCTGTTCAATCTGTCCGGCCTGTTGAGCCAGGAGCAGGCCGACGACGCGGCCCTCATTCACCTGCATCAAGCTTTGGCGCTGAAGCCGGATTTCATCCTGGCACAGGTGCTGCTCGGCGAGATCCTGCAGAAGCAGGGCCGCAACCGCGAGGCCATCGCCGCCTACCGCGAGATCCCGCAGGACTCGCCCTTCGGCTGGATCGTCAGCCTGCGTATCGCCGACGAACTGCAGGAACTGGGCGAGACCGAACTGGCACTGTCCGAACTGGACCGCTTGGCCGACGCGCGGCCGGATGCCTACGAGCCGCTGTCGCGCAAGGGCAACCTGCTGCGCGTAGAGGAACGCTTCGCCGACGCGGTGGAGGCCTACGACGGCGCCATCGAACGCCTGGAGCGCAAGGGCGAGGTCGAGCCGCGCTTTTGGTCGCTGTATTATTTCCGCGGTATCGCGCTGGAGCAGTCCGACCAGTGGGAGCGCGCCGAGGCCGACTTCAAGTATGCCCTCGGCCTGCAGCCGGACCAGCCCTACGTGATGAACTACCTTGCCTATTCGTGGGTCGAGAAGAAGAAGAACCTCGACGAAGCGGAAGCGATGCTGGAGCGCGCCGTGAAGCTGCGGCCGCGCGACGGCTACATCGTCGACAGTCTCGGTTGGGTCTACTACCGCCTGGGACGCTACGACGAGGCGGTGGTCCAGTTGGAACGCGCCGTCGAACTGCGCCCGCAGGACCCGACCATCAACGACCATCTGGGCGATGCCCTGTGGCGGGTCGGCCGCAAGAACGAGGCGCGCTTCCAGTGGCATCGTGCCCTCAGCCTGGATCCGGAAGAGGACCAGGTGCCGGTCATCGAGAAGAAGATCAACAAGGGCATGACCGTGCCGCCCAAGGAAATCTGAGCGGGAATCCCTTATGACTGCCACGGCGGCGGCCGGCACGGTCTGCACAGACCAGGCCTGGGCGAAGATCAATCTGACGCTGCAGATCACCGGGCGCCGGCCCGACGGCTATCATGAACTGGAAAGCCTGGTGGCCTTCGCCGATGTCGGCGACAGCCTGCGCATCGCGCCGGCCGGCGAACTCTCTCTCACGCTCGACGGCCCCTTCGCCGCCGCCTTGAAGGACGGCCGGGACGACAACCTGGTGCTGCGCGCCGCCCGCGCACTGGCGGCCAAAGCCGGGATCGAGCCCAAGGCCGCGCTGACCCTTACCAAGAACCTGCCGGTCGCCTCGGGCATCGGCGGCGGCTCCGCCGACGCGGCGGCGGCCCTGCGCGGCCTTGCGCGCCTGTGGAACGTCAGCCTGCCGCCGGCGGAGCGGGAGGCCCTGGCGCTGACCCTCGGCGCCGACGTGCCGGTCTGCCTGCGTGGCGAAACCGCCTTGATGTCCGGGATCGGTGAGACCCTGCAGCCGGTGCCGGCGCTGCCGCCGTTGTGGCTGCTGCTGGTCAATCCGGGGGTGGCGGTCTCCACCGCCCAGGTCTTTGCCGGGCGTGAGGGCGGCTTCTCGGCGGCTGCCGAGCCGCGTCTGCCGCCACTGGGCCTTGCGGCCTTCATCGACTGGCTGGCCGCGCGGCCCAACGACCTGGAAGCCCCGGCGCGGCGCCTCGCACCGGAAGTGGCGGCCGTTCTGGAGGCGCTTGGCGCGCTGTCCGACTGCCTCCTGGCGCGGATGTCCGGCAGTGGAGCAACGTGTTTCGGCCTGTTCGACAGCGAAGAGGCCGCCGGGACCGCCGCAGAGGCGATCGCCCTGCACCATCCTGGCTGGTGGGTGGCACCGGCGCTGCTGCGCGCCTGAATGAGGCCCGCCTGAAGGTTTGGGAGGCGGCCTTAGCTGCCGTAGAGCGCGACGACCGAGCGCAACTCTTCCAGCAGGGCCTGGTTGGCGCTGCCGTCGGCGGGCAGGCCCGCCATCTCCTGATAGCTGCGGATCGCGGCGGTCGTAGCCGCTGACAGCACGCCGCTTTCGCTGCCCGGATCGAAGTCGAGCCGGCTGAGCAGATTCTGGATCTCGGCGATCTCGGCCGTGCTGAGGGCCATCTCCTGTGCCGGGGTCCGTGCGGGGGCCTGTGCTTCGCCGGCGGCCTGGCCGCCGGGCATCCGGGACGACCGTCCTGTGGCGGCGGGGGCCGGGGTGTCGGCAACCGGGGTATCGGGGATCGTCTGCAGGGTGGTCTCTGCCTGGGGGGCGGTCTGAACGGCCGCCAGTTCCTCGGTCGGTGGCGTCTCGCTGCCGAGCTTTATCCAGAACGCCAGGCCGCAGACCACAACGGTCAGCACCACACCCATGGCCAGGAAGCCGCCGGTCGAGCGCTCCTTGTCGAAATGGCGGCCGGTCGCCTGGGGGGCGATGGCCGGCTTGGTGACGCCGGGCTTGCCCGCGGCGCCGACCTTGGCGTCGGCTTTTTGGGAATCGGCCTTTTTGGAATCGGCCTTTTTAGAATCGAGCGCCTTGGCCTCGCCGGGCTTGCCGCCGGGCGCCTTCGCCGCGTCCTTGTCCTTGGCCTGGGGTCCCGGACCGTTGGTGCCTGCACCCTTGGTGTCGGTGGTGCCGTTTCCACTGCCGCTGGGCCCGCTACCGCTGGGTTTGCCGGCGAGCGGCTTGGCGGCTGTCGGCTTGCCGTTGCCGGTTTTCCCCGAACTGAAGGTCAGGCCGCTGGCCTTCGGCGACGTCGGCTGCGGACCGCTGGCTTTCAACTCGCCGGCCGAGGGGCCGGAAAAGCGCAGGCCGCTGCGCTCGGGTAGCTTCGGCGGGCTCGCCACGATGGGCCGGTTGCTGCCGAAGGTGATGGTTGCCGGATCGGGCGCCAGGGGATTGGCCGGTTTTGACGGGGAGGGAGTCGAAGCCGGGGAAGGCACCGAAGAAGGCGTTGGCGGTGGTGCGGCGGCGGCCGCTCCGCTATCGCCTGCTGGGGTCTGTTCCGCTGTCGTCTGGCCAGGCGCCTTGGCGCGCTTGCCTCGGGGCGAGCGCGACTTGCCGCCCCGTTTCCCGGGGGCGGCCTTGCCGGCGTTATCTGCGGTCTTGCCCGTATGCTCTGTCATTCTCTTCGGCGGACCGTTGCGGACCTGATAGCGTTCAACCTTTCGCGGGACCCTCTGGCGCGCACAAGGGGCATTTCGGCCCCGGCGCAGAAAGCTCCAATAGTCCGTTATGGGGCAGCCGTGGTTAACGGAGCCCTAATTCGAAGCCTTTCAAAAACATAACTTTTTGGCGATTAAAGGGGTGCCGGAGGCGTTGTCATCGGCACAAATCCGGGGCTATATGCTGCCCTCGGCCTGGGACGACATGCCTGTGAAAAAAAATACTTTTATCCGTGACCTCCCGACCGGGCCCTTCGGCGCCTGGGTCGCCTGGGTGTGCCGGCACCCTGTTCCCGTCGTGTTCTTTTGCCTGGCGGCGGCGGGCGGCCTGCTGTGGCTGGCGGCGGCGACGCTGACCATCAACACCTCGACCAACGACATGCTGTCGGAGGAGCTGCCCTTTCGGCAGAACGAGGACGCGGTCGAAAAGGCCTTTCCCGAGTTGGTCGACAGCCTGACCATCGCCGTAGAGGGGTCCGACGGGCTGGCCGCCGGGGATGCCGCCGAACGCCTGGCCGCGGCGCTACGCCTGCGGCCGGCGGTGATCCAGTCGGTGTTCCTGCCGCAGGGCGGCGCCTTCTTCCGCCGCAACGGCCTGCTCTATCTCACGCCGGCGGAACTGCAGGCCGAGAGCGACCGCCTGGCCGGGGCTCAGCCGCTGCTTGCCGCCCTGCAGGCGGACCCCACCCTGCGCGGCCTTGCCGACCTGTTGGTGAAGGCGCTCACCCGGGGTGAGACGGCGGACGGGGGTGAGACGGCAGACGGGAGCGGGGCTGCGGGCGGCGACCTGGCGGCGCTGCTCGACCGCTTGGCGGCGGTGGCCGAACGCCTGCCGGCGGACCCCGCCGCGCGGCTTTCCTGGTCGGCCCTGTTTTCTGAGGACGGCAACAGCGCCCCGGAGTCTCCGGCGGACCGCCGCCGCTTCGTCATCGTGAAGCCGGTGATCGACTTCGCCAGCCTGGAGCCCATGGCCGGCGCCGTGGCGGCGGTGGAACAGGCGGCGGTCGAACTCGGCCTGACGCCCGATCAGGGCTACCGCCTGCGCCTCACCGGCCAGGCGCTGATGCTGCAGGACGAACTGCAGTCGGTGCGCTCGGGCATCGGGCTGGTCGGCCTGCTCTCCGCCGTGCTGGTGGCGGTGGTGCTCTTTGCCGGCCTGCGGTCCTGGCGCTTGGCGGTGCCGATCCTGGTCACGCTGGTCGCCGGGCTGGGCTGGACGGCGGGCTTCGCTGCCGTCGCCGTGGGGCAGTTGAACCTCATCTCCGTGGCCTTCGCCGTGCTGTTCATCGGGCTCAGCGTCGACTTTGGCATCCACTATGCCCTGCGTGTGCAGGAAAGTCTGGCCAAGGGAAGCCTGGCCAAGGGAAGCCGGGCCGAGGGAGGTCAGAGTGGCCGGTCCGCGACGGCGGCGCTGAGCGAGGCGGCGGCGCTCACCGGGCGCCCGCTGCTGCTCTGTACGATGTCCTCGGCGCTGGCCTTCTTCGCCTTCTTCCCGACGGCCTACCGTGGCCTGTCAGAACTGGGCCTCATCGCCGGGGCGGGCATGTTCATCGCCCTGTTCCTCAACCTCACCCTGCTGCCGGCGCTGATGGCCCTGCTGCCGGCCCCGGCGGGCGCCGCACACCTGGGCCCCGTCGCCGCAGCCGGTGCCGCCCTGCAGCGCCGCACCCGGCGCTGGGCACGGGGCCTCGCCGCCTTCGGCCTGCTGCTGGCGGCGGCGGCGGCCTTTGCCGTGCCGCAGGCCTATTTCGACGACGATCCGCTGAACCTGCGCGACCCGGACTCGCCCTCGGTGGCGGCGCTGCTGACCTTGATGGACGACCCCCGGGTGACGCCCTACAGCGCCCAGGTGCTGGCACCGGATGCCGCGGCCGCCGCGACGCTGGCCGCCCGCCTGAGCGCGCTGCCGCAGGTGCAGGCGGCGATCACCCTCGGTGATTTCGTGCCGGCCGACCAGGAGGCAAAGCTGGCCATCGTCGACCAGATGGCGCTGTTCCTCTCGCCGCTGTTCACCGCGCCGCCACCGCTCGCCGGGCCCACTGGCGCCGAACGCGCCGCCGCGCTGGATCGCCTGAAGGCGGCCCTGGCCAACGCGCCCGTGGCGCTGGAGTCCTCCGCGAGCCGCCTGCGCGCGGCGCTGGCCGGCGCCGATCCGGCGCAGTTGGAGGCCGCCTGGCTGGGCGGTTTCGAGGCGGCGCTGACGCGCCTGCTGGATGCCCTGGAGGCCGATGAAGTCAGCCTGGAGAGCCTGCCCGACGATCTTGTCCGGCGCTATCACGCCGCCGCTGAACCTGGCGCCAAGCCCGGCGAGGGCCGGGTGCTGATCGAGGTGATCCCGGCGCAGGACCTGCGTGAACCGCCGCGGCGCGAGGCTTTCGTCGATGCCGTGCAGGCGGTGGTGCCGAACGTCTCCGGTGCGCCTGTCACCATCGTCGAGGCCGGGCGTGCCGTGGTCACGGCGTTCTACGAGGCGACGATCCTGGCCATTATCGCCATCGCGCTGCTGCTGCTGACGGTGCTGCGCTCTCCGCTGGACACGTTGCTGGTGCTGGCGCCGCTGGGGCTGGCGGCGCTGCTGACCGTGGCGGTCGGCGTGGTTTTCGGCCTGCCGTTCAACTTCGCCAACGTCATCGTATTGCCGTTGTTGCTGGGGCTCGGCGTCGACAGCGGCATCCATACGGTGATGAGGGCGCGCGAGGAAGCAGCGGGAGAGGTCCCAAGCGCCAGCAATTCGACCCCGCGCGCGATCCTGCTGTCGGCGCTGACGACGCTGGCCTCCTTCGGCGCGCTGTCGATCTCGCAGCATCCCGGCACGGCGTCCATGGGGCTGCTGCTCACCATCGCCATCGTGCTGACGCTGATCTGTGTGCTGATTTTCCTGCCGGCCCTGCTGACCCTGGCCGGGCGGCTGCCGCGGGGGTCCTGAGGGCGGCGGCCTACTTGCGGCCGGGCTTGTTCGCCCCGCTGCTCATCTGGGCGACGTCGATATAGCCGACCTCGATGGCGTGACGCAGCGCCTGGAAGGCTTCGCGGGCCTCTTCATAGGTCACGCGCTTGGCGCGCAATTCCTCGATCTCCTCCGGGCCTGGCTGGGTGCCGGGGGTGCAGTGCTTGAAGGCGGCATCCAGATAGTCGGCCCGCAGGCGCGCCACCATGGTGGCGAAGACGAAGGCCTTGTCCCGGCTCAGGTCCGGGATGCGCTCGTGGATGATTTCCTGGTTCGCGGCGCGGATGCCCATATCCAGCTCGTTCAGAAAGGTCGTCATCTGACGGGACTGATCGAACTCCGAGGCAAATTGAGACTTGGGGCTCATCTTTCTCTGCTCTTGTCTCTTTGGCGCTTGCGAGGGGCCAGGACGGTGCAGCACCGCTTTGCGGGGCTTCGGCGCAAAATTTCGCAACTAAATCCTACGCCAAGAGCCTTAACAGGGTGTTGAGGCTGTTCCTGCCCGTGTAGCCGGTCCCGCAGGGGTCCCGACGGCGCCCGTCAGGCGGGGGCCACAGGGGAGGCATATTGGGGCGTTGCAGGGGCGCGGCGGCGGCGCTAAGTTGCCGCCCGCCTGACCCCCGGCCTAAGATGGCCGGGTCGCCGGCCCTGCTGGGGCGTAGCCAAGTGGTAAGGCACCGGTTTTTGGTACCGGCATTCGCAGGTTCGAACCCTGCCGCCCCAGCCAATCTCTTCAACGGGCCAACGGCCCCTACTTGAACTCCACCTCGACGAAGGCGAAGTCGCTGGCGTTGGCGTTGATGACGTTGTGCTCCACGCCGGCGCGGCGGAAGTAGGAGATCCCGGCCGTCAGTTGCGAGGTGCTTTCCTTGCCTTCCTTGTCGACGATCTTCAGCGTCCCGGTGTTCAGCGGCACGACCACGTAGTCGTACTCGTGGCGGTGGAAGCCGGTCTCGGCGCCTGGCGCGAAGCGCCACTGGGTCACCCGCGTGGTGTCGTTGTCTTCCTGCATGTCACCGCTTGCCAGCACCGTCATCGAAGCCTCCTGCCTGTCGTCGTGAAGCGGACAGCCTAGCGCAAGCGGCGCTGGTGCAAAGGGCCAATGACGGGTCGAGCTTGGGGGCAGCCGTGTACGATCGTTCCGCCGGCGCGGGGGCGACCCGGGTGCTAGCGGTTGCTGCCCAGGGGGATGTCGTCCAGCGGACAGTATTGGATGCTGGTCGGGGGGAAATCCGTCGTGGTCAGGCCGAAGCCCTGTGGCCGCTCATAGCTTGTCGCCCCCAGGATCACCGACACGGTTCCGTCGTCGCCGCGCAGCGGCAGCATCAGGCGCTCGACCTGCGAAACCTTGTCGCCGTCCGACAGCACCACGGTGCCTACGGCACGGACCAGGTGGCCCCGGTCCAGCACCGCCTCCCAGCGCGGCCGGAACATGTCGAGCGCCGGCCGGGCGAACAGCATGGCGGTGTCGGTGCCGCGCCGGATGCCGCCGTGGATATCGGCGATGGTCTGGCCGGCGAGGCGATAGCGGTAATGGCCGTCCTCATGCCGTTCCATCAGCCAGACCATATCCAGGCTGTCGTGGAATTGGGCCGGATCGACGGCGCCGCGGTGGGGGGGTGCATCCCGCTGGCGCAACGCCAGCCAGTGGCGGATCATGCGTTCGAAACGGCGATCGGTGAAGCCGGACAGGAACTGCTGAAGATCCAGTTTACGCCACGTAGCGCCATCATCCTGCATGCGGACGGCACCTCCCGCTCAACCCAGGGCGTCTGGCGCCACGGGCTACGTTCAACCCAGAACGGCGAAACTAGAATTGCGGCTGTTAAGGCCGCGTTAAGAAGGGGGAAGGCCGGGCGGCGATCCGGCTACTCCGCCGCCGCGGCCGCCGGGACGGGGATGCGGCCGATCAGCACCTCGTGTCCGGGCCGCGGATGGCGCGGCACGTTCAGCGCCAGCACCAGCGAGCAGCAGGCCATGGCGGTGCCCGTCAGGAACACGGCGGCGGGGGAGGCCAGCCAGAGGAAGCCGAAGGCGGCCGGCAGCAGGACGGCGGCGATGTGGTTGATGGTAAAGCTGACGCCGGCGGTGGAGGCGATGTCGGCGGGGTCGGCGATCTTCTGGAAGTAGGTCTTGATGGCGATGGCCAGGGCAAAGAACAGGTGGTCGATGACGTACAGCCCGGCGGCCACTTCGGCGTTGGTGACGAAGGCATAGGACGTGAACACACCGATCAGGCCGATGTACTCGAAGATCAGCGCCTTGCGCTCGCCGATGCGCCCGATCAGGCGGCCGATCTTGGGCGCCAGCCAGATGTTGATGGCGGAGTTCAGCAGGAACAACAGGGCGATGGCGCCGACGTCGTAGTGGAATTTCTCCACCATCAGGAAGCTGGCGAAAACGATGAAGATCTGGCGCCGCGCGCCCGACATGAAAACCAGCGCGTAGTACAGCCAGTAGCGCTTGCGCAGCACCATGTGCTTGTGCTGCTCGACCGGCTGCTTGAACTGCGGAAAGCCCAGCCAGGCGACCAGGGCGATGACCGCCGTGGCGCCGCCGCCGATCATGTAGATCCACAGGTAGTCCATCGCCAGCAGATCGCTGGTCAGCCACACCAGGCCGTAGACCACGATGGAGGTCACCGCGCCGGCGGAGATCAGGCGGCCCAGGGTCTCCGGCGCGCGGACCTTGTCGATCCATTGCAGCGACAGCGAGATCTGCAGCGTCTCGTAATAGTGATAGCCCAGCGACATGACCACGGTGGTGGCGTAAATGCCCAGCACCGAGGGGAAGAAGCCGGTCGCCGCGGTGCCGATGCCCAGCAGCGCCAGGGAGAGCACCGCCAGGCGCTGCTCGCGGATGAGGAACAGCAGGAAGACGACGCCGAAGGCCAGGAAGCCGGGCACCTCGCGCAGCGACTGCATCATGCCGATCTCGACTCCGCCGAAGGCGGCACGCTCGTAGGCGAAGTTGTTGATCAGCGCCTGCCAGGTGGCGAACGACAGCGGCACGCCGGCGGCCATCAGCAGCAGCAGGACCTCGGGGCGGCGCCAGCGGGCCAGGAAACCCCCGGACTCGGGAGCGGGGGCGCCGGCAGGTACGGCATCGGTGGTCGTTTCGATCTGGGTCATACCTTCGATATACCGCTCCCCCGTCTGCCCGTCTTGCTGTAGAATGCCAACTAATGACGCGAAACGGACAAAGTAAGGCGGGCGCCCCGGGACGGGCCGCGCCGCCGGTGTGGAAGCGGGGGACGGATCACGTCCATACCGACCCGCTGCCCAGCCATCCGGGCAATCTGGAAGACCCGGCGCGGCCCATCGCGCCGCTGGCCATCGACTACGAGGGCTCATCCCTGCGCCCCTGGCACCACCACCGCCGCGGCCAGCTGCTCTATGCCGACACGGGCGTCATGCAGGTCGACACGGCGGCGGGCACCTGGGTGGTGGCGCCGGAGCAGGCGGTCTGGGTGCCGCCCGGCGTCGAGCATCAGGTCGGGCACAGCGCCGGCATCGCCATGCGCACCCTCTACATCGACCCGGGTGTGGCAGCGCGGGAGCTGCCCGGCGAGTGCTGCGTGGTGGCGATCCCACCGCTGCTGCGCCAGCTCATCCTGCGCGCCATGGCCATCGGCGTGGACTATGCGCCCGACGGCGCCGAGGCGCGGGTCATGGCGGTGATTCTGGACGAGCTGCGGGCACTGAAGCCCCAACCGCTCCACCTGCCGCACCCGCGCGACCCGCGCCTGCGGAAGATCACCGAAGCCCTGCTGGCCGATCCCGCCGACGGCCGTGCCCTGGCCGACTGGGCCAAGGCCGCCGGGGCCAGCGCGCGCACCCTGGCGCGGCTTTTCGTGACGGAAACCGGCATGACCTTCGGTGCCTGGCGCGAACGCCTGCGCCTCACGTCAGCGGTCGCGCGCCTGGCCGAGGGCGAGGCGGTGACATCCGTCGCCTACGACCTTGGCTACCAGAGCCCCAGCGCCTTCATCGCCATGTTCAAGCGCACTCTGGGCGACACGCCGGGAAGGTATCTGAAGAAGGTGCCGGCGCAGGCCTAGAGCGGGGGGCGCCGCTTGCTGGCTGCGCCGGCGTCTGCTTCTTAGTCCTGGCGATAATCGCAGGAATAGCCGCCGCCGGGCAGGCTGCCAGAACCGCCGCCAACCCCGTCGCAGATGGCCAGGAATACGGAACAGTCTTCGCCACCTTCACCGGACGACGGGTAGCATTCTCCATATGCCTGCCCGTTCTTGGGGTCCTTCTGGATGTCGGCTTTGAACTGCTTGACGGCCTGGGTCGGCGTCAGCGTTTTCCAATGGGTTTTCTTGCTCTGGGCGACTTGAAGCTGTGAAGCGCCGGCGGCATAGACGGTCGCCGGGATGACTGCGGCAGCCAGGGTGGTGCCGAGCAGCAGGGAGACTGTCATGGTTTTCAATGCACGCATGGTGATTCTTCCCTCATCTGGTTGCGAAGGGGAGACCGCGTCTCCCGGTAAATGGGTCGCGCGAGGGGCGGCCGCCGTTCAACGGCGGCTGTGATATCGCTGTGGTCTTCGATTGAGCTCGTGGTCAACGAGATCGCAATAGGGGGTGCTGCAAACAATTGCGCGCCGCCGCCGATTTCCCATATCTATAGCGTTGCAGGAAACAGCGATGCAGGGGAGACAGCGCCATGGCCTTCGCCATCAAGAACATCGACCATGTGGTGATCTGCGTGCAGGACCTGGACCGTGCGCTGCAGTTCTATACCGAGGTGCTGGGCTGCACCGAGGAACGCCGGGTCGAGCGCATCGGCCTCGTCCAACTGCGCGCCGGCGCCTCGATGATCGACCTGCAGCGGGTGAACCCCGGGCCGGAAGACAGCGAGTTCTCCGGGCCGACGAAGAACATGGATCACTTCGCCATCCGCATCGAACCCTTCGATCCAAAATCCCTGCGCAGCCATCTGGCCAACCACGGCATCGATCCTGGCGAGGTGGTGCAGCGCTACGGCGCCGAGGGCGACGGCCCCTCCGTCTACATCAGCGATCCCGACGGCAACACGATTGAGCTGAAGGGCCCGGCGAGCTGAAAAGCCCGAAGCTCTCTCCCCTTTGCTTGTCATGCTCGGACTTGTTCCGAGCATCCAGGGCGGGCGCTCGATTGTTGGCCCTGGATCCTCGGGACACGCCCGAGGGTGACAGTGGGAGGACCTTCGGCGGCTAGCTTTCCCGCCGTCCCACCAGGATGTAGCTCAGCGGGAACTGCGCCGGCTGGTTTTCCATGTGGCCGTGGGTGCCGATGTCGTGGGGGAATTCCTCGAAGTCCTCCAGGGTGAAGCCGGCGCGCACGACGCCCATCACCACGTCGCTCATCTTGTGAAAGATCCAGTAGCAGGTGGTGGCGTCGTAGACCGTGTTGCCCCAGTAGTCGAGGCCGTCGTCGCTTTTGTAGGGCGCGCTTCGGAAGTAGGATTCATCGGGCAGGATCGGTGCGGCCGGCTGCCCGTCCTCCAGGTCGTCCATGTTCAGCATGTCGTACATATTGAGGATCGGGTGGTCCTCGTAGATCACCAGATGGCCGCCCGGCTTCAGCACGCGCCGCGCGGTGGCGAAGAATTCGGCGAGGTCGGGCATCCAGCCCAGCACGCCGATGGTGACCAGCGCCAGATCGAAACGGCTGTCGTGGTCAGCGGGGATCTTGGCGATCTCCGTCTGCACCAACTCGGCATCGATGTCGCCCGCCGCCGCCAGCTCGCGGGCCTGTGCCAGGAAAGCCCCAGAGAAATCGAAGCCGGTGACACTGGCAGCGCCGAGGTTCTTCATCGACAGCAGCTCGCGCGCGTTGTTGCAGCATAGCTGTGCCACCGTCTTGCCTTCCAGGCCGAGGCCCTTCAGCCGTCCGGTCAGGGTTTCATCCAGCATCGAGAAACCGGGCGTGGCGAAACCGTCCAGCAGGGCCTGGAACTGTTCGTGGGCGCGGTGGCGTTCGGCCGCCTCGTTCCAGGCGCTCTTGTTGGCGGCGACGATCTCGTTTTTGGTGGCGGTCATGAGGGTTCTCTCGGCCAGGGAATTCGGTGCTGCGCGGCGGGCCCGGTGAGGCAGACTACCCTTGCGGCCGGCGGCCTTCCAGCAGATCCCGGTGGCGGAGGAAGGCCGCCGCCATGAAGTCCATGAAGGCGCGCACCCGCGCGGTAGTGCGCAAGTCCTCATGGGTCAGGATCCAGATGTCCCAGGCCGGCTCCGGCTTGCCCGGCGGCACGCGGGCGAGATCCGGTTCGGTGTCGCCCATGAAGCAGGGCAGCATGGCGAGGCCCATGCCCGCCTTGGCGGCGGCGAGCTGCACCATGGCATTGTTCATGCGCCCGCGCACGGGCGCGTTGGGAATGGCGGTGGCGCGCACCCAGCGCGGATGGCGGGTATGGTCGTCCCAGCCGATCCAGGTGACCGATTCCGGTTCGTGCTGCGGGTCGTGGCGCGCCAGGTAATCGCGCGAGGCATAGGCGGTACGCGCGAAGGTGATGACCTTGCGGCCGATCAGCTGTTCGGGTGGATCGCGGGTGATGCGGATGGCGACGTCGGCCTCGCGGCGGCCCAGGTCGAGCGGCGTGTAGGAGATGGCCACTTCCAGGTCGATGTCCGGATAGCGCTCGCCGAAGGCGACGAGGTCGGGCATCAGCAGCTTGGCCGCCAGCAGGTCCGGCATGGTGACGCGCAATTCGCCGTGCAGGCGGGCGTCCTGCCCCAGCACGCGGCGCTGCAGGCCGTTCACCGAGTCCTCCAGGCGCCTGGCCGTCTCCAGGGTGTCTTCGCCGAAGGGTGTCAGCACGAAACCGTCGGGCAGCCGCTCGAACAGCCGCACGCCGAGATCCTGCTCGAAGGCATCGATTCGCCGCGACACCGTCGAGTGGCTGACGCCCAGGACGGTGGCGGCCGCACGCACCGATTGCTCGCGCGCCAGGGCCATGAAGACGCGGAGATTGTCCCAATCCATGGTGGTGCAAAAATGCACCGGCCTGACGCAGATGTCGAACTTTCTTTCGCCTGCGGCGTTCACATATCCATGAGGACGGAAAGGCTCTTTGCCGCCGGGACGCTGAGGAGACGGCGCTGCGACAGGATCACACTATTTCCCCGCAGTTACCGCGTGTCGGCTGTATATCGCAGGCGGGCCGTCCCATCTCGACACCTCACCCACTGACATTTAACTGACAGAGCAGGGGACTGCCGATGCAGCAGGCAACGCAGACGACACCGGTCGTCCATCGCAACGATACCCGGCACGACGATGAACGCGCCCGCCTGCTGGCTGGGTTCCGCGAGGTGCGCGCGCGCAGCGACAGGCTCACCGCGCCGCTGTCGCCGGAAGACATGACGCCGCAGTCGATGGAGGACGCCAGCCCGACGAAATGGCACCTGGCACACACCACCTGGTTCTTCGAGACCTTCATCCTGCGCGATTACCAGCCGGGCTATCGCGAGTTCCATCCCGGCTACAACTACCTCTTCAATTCCTACTACGAAGCGGTGGGCGCACGCCATGCGCGGCCGCGCCGCGGTCTGGTTACGCGCCCTTCGGTGGACGCGGTGAGGGACTACCGCCGCCATGTGGATGCCGCCATGGATGCCCTGGTCGCGACCGCGCCGCTCGATGCCTGGCTGCAACTGGCCCCGCTGCTGGAGTTGGGACTGCATCACGAGATGCAGCACCAGGAATTGCTGCTGACCGACCTCCTGCATCTGTTGGCGCAGAACCCGCTGAACCCGGCCTACCGGGAGGCGCCGGTACAAAGCAGCAGCGCGGCAGCGCCGCTGACCTGGTGGGACCATGACGGCGGCATCGTCGAGACCGGCCATGCCACGCAGGACGAAGGCGCGGGATTCGCCTTCGACTGCGAAGGCCCGCGCCACCGGGAATTGCTGACGCCCTTCGCCCTGGCGAGCCGCCCTGTGAGCAATGACGACTGGCTCGCCTTCATGGCGGACGGCGGCTACGCGAACCCGAACCTCTGGCTGTCCGACGGCTGGGCCCGGGTGCAGGCCGAGGGTTGGCAGGCGCCGCTCTACTGGCAGCAGGACGACGGCGGCGGCTGGAGCGCCATGTCGCTGCTCGGTCGCCGCCGGATCGACCCCCAGGCGCCGGTCTGCCACGTCAGCCTCTTCGAGGCCGATGCCTATGCGCGCTGGGCCGGGGCGCGCCTGCCCAAGGAAGCCGAACTGGAAGTGGCGGCCGCCGGGCAACCGATCGCCGGCAACCTGCTGAGCCGCGATGTTCTGGTGCCGCAGGCGGCGCCCGCGGTGCGCGCCGCGGGCGATCGCCCCGGCCAGTTGTACGGCGACGTCTGGGAGTGGACGCAGAGCGCCTATGGCCCCTATCCGGGGTTTCGGGCGCCGGAAGGCGCCGTCGGCGAGTACAACGGCAAGTTCATGTGCAGCCAGTTCGTGCTGCGCGGCGGCTCCTGCGTCACGCCCGACGCGCAGTTGCGCGCCACCTACCGCAACTTCTTCTATCCGCACCAGCGCTGGCAGTTTACCGGCCTGCGCCTGGCGAAAGACCTGTGACGGGAGCGTTTCGATGAACTATCCGCTAAGAAACCCGGTCACCCTTCCTGCCGCCGGTGAAGCCCGCGCGGCCTTCGGCCGTTCGGTGCAGGCAGGCCTCGGCGCCGCGCCGAAGACTTTGGAGGCCAAGTACTTCTACGACGCGCGCGGTTCGCAGCTCTTCGATGCCATCACCGCGCTGGAGGAATACTACCCGACACGGGCGGAGGCCGCCCTGCTGCGCCATCACGCGGAGGCGATTGCCGGGTTCGCCGGCGATGAGGCCAGCCTGATCGAATTCGGCAGCGGCTCTTCGGTGAAGACGCGCATTCTGCTCGATGCTTTGCCCGCTCTGCGGTGCTACGTACCCATCGACATTTCCGGTGAACACCTGCAGGCCACTGCCGAGAAACTGGCCGCCGACTACGACGGCCTGCCGATCGTCCCGGTTCATGCCGACTACACCAGCGCCTTCGCGCTGCCCGCGGCGGTTCCCGCCGGTGGCCGTGTCGGCTTCTTTCCGGGCTCGACCATCGGCAACTTCGATCCCGATGCGGCCATTGCTTTCCTCCGGCAGGCACGCCGCCTGCTCGGGGCCGGTTCCCGTTTCCTGGTGGGCGCCGATCTGCAGAAGGATGCGGCGCGGCTCATTGCCGCCTATGACGATGCCAAGGGCGTCACCGCCGCGTTCAATCTCAATCTGCTGCGGCGGATCAACCGCGAATTGGACGGCGACTTCGATCTGGCGGCGTTCCGCCACGAGGCCCGCTACGATGCCGGACGCGGGCGCATCGAAATGCATCTGGTCAGCCTGCAGGATCAGTCGGTACGGATCGCCGGCCGGCGTTTCGGCTTTGCCGCCGGCGAATCGATCCATACGGAGAACTCCTACAAGTACACCCTGGAGTCTTTCGCGGCCCTGGCGCGGGACGGCGGTTGGCGGGTCGACGCCCAGTGGCGCGATCCCGACGGCCTGTTCAGCCTGCACGGGCTGGTGGCGTCGTAGGGGCCGCTAGATGTTGTAGTGCCAGTGCACCGGCGGGCGGCCGATGACCGGCGAGCGGAAATAAGCCAGGCGCTCGCCGGAGAGGCAGCCCAGGATGGCGGTGCGCAGGTCGCGTCCGCCGAAAGCCAGGCTGGAGATGTTGCGCAGTTTGCGGCCGCGGCCCTCGCTCAGATGCGCGTAGCCCATGGTGCCGTCGGCGTAGGCTGCTTCCACCGTGGCCAGGTGCGCGGGATCGGTGTCCTCCAGCATCAGCGTCTGGGCGCCGTCGGGGGCGACGCGGATCACCCGGTTGGACACCGGCGAGGTGACCCAGAGGTGCTCTTCCACGTCGACCGCCAGGCCATCGGGAAAGGTGCCGGCGCCGAATTCGGTGATCACCGTGCGCTCGCTCAGTTCGCCGTAGCGGTTGATGCGGAAGCGGGTGAGGCGCCGTGCGAAGGTTTCGGCCACGTAGACGTGCTCGCCGCGGCGGTCTAGTTGAATCTCGTTGGTGTAGCCCAGGCCGTCGGCCACGATGCGCGCGCCCTTGCCGTCGATCAGTACGATGAAGCCGTCGGCGATGTCCTGTCGGTAGCCGAGGCTGCGCGGCACCTGGCGTGTCGAGACGGTGAGCCAGACCCGGCCGCGGTCGTCGATCAGCACGAAATTGGTGGCCGGCAGGTCGATGCCGCCGACCTTGTGCAGCACGTCGTTGAGGCGGCCGTCGCGGTCTAGCCGGTAGAGGCCACCGGCATCGTTCACGTTGGTGACCAGGAAGGAGCCGTCACGCTGCAGGGCGATGCCGTTGGGCAGGATCGGTCCCTTCAGCCGGTCGGTGCCTGCGACCACCGGCAGGTAGAGGTCGTGCGGGCCGAAGGTACGGCTGCGCGCCACGCCGCCGCGGCCGTCGGCGGTGAAGATGTCGCCACCGGCGGTGCAGAGGACGCATTCCGGGCGCATGAGGCCGGTGGAGAGGAAGTTCACCCCGGCAAGCGGGATCTGCGGAGGGGACGACAAGGCAGCTTCCTTTTGGCGGATCCCGGCTGGCGGGGGTGCGGGTGAAGCTACTATAGTCCGCCGGCCGGTCATAGCCGGTCATAGCCGGTCATGGTGACCTGCAGCGGAGTTGGAAATGCAGACGGTTCGTCGAGGAGGGTGGCCGGTATGAGTGCGCTGGAGGATGTGCTGGGCTTCTGGTTCGCCGAGGGCCGCCAGCCGCAGTGGTTCAAGGGCGGCGATGCCTTCGATGCAGAGGTGCGTCGCGCGCTGGGACCGCATCTGGAAGCGGCGTTGGCCGGCAAATACGAGGACTGGCGGCGCAGTCCGCGCGGCTGTCTCGCCCTCGTCCTCTTGCTCGACCAGGTGCCGCGTAACCTCTACCGCAACACGCCGCGCGCTTTCGTGAACGATCCGGCGGCCCGTGCGGTGACGCGCCACGCCCTGGCCGAGCGTTTTGACGCGGCGCTGACCACGACGGCGGAGCGGATGTTCCTCTATATGCCGCTGGAACATAGCGAAGACCTGAAGGATCAACAGGACTGCGTGCGCCTTGTCGCGGCGCTGGAGGGCGGCGCGGAATTCCTCGACTACGCAGAGCGTCACCGCGATGTCATCGCCCGCTTCGGCCGCTTTCCCCACCGCAACGCCATCCTGGGCCGCGACAGCAGCGAGGAAGAGGTCGAGTTTCTGAAGCAGCCGAATTCGTCGTTCTGAATTAGCCTGGGGTGAGGAGGCTTACGGCACCAGCCAGCTGGTCTGCAGCTGCCCGTCGCCGTGCCAGGTGAAGTTGGCGCGGCGGTGGCCGTAGGGGGTGAGGAACAACCAGTCGATCTGGCGCACGTGGCAGACCACGACGGCGAAGTTCAGCCGCCCCGCCTCGCTCTCGGCCTCGTTGGGATCGCGCCCCTCCATCTCGGCCGGCAGGCCGGAGGTCGCCCAGGCCCACGGCAGGCCGCGCGGGCCGGAGACCAGGTAGTCGCGCCGCCGGCGCGGCGACAGCTCCTGCCAGGCCGCCTCGGCCAGCTTGTCCCGGTGATGAATCTCGGCCTCGGCCTGCACGCGCACCTGGGTGTCGTCGCTGATCGAATGGAACAGCAGGGCGATGCGCAGGTCGTGCTGGATCTCGCCGATCTTGCGGCTGCGCAGGTCGGTGTAGAACCACAGCTCGCGCGCCGCCGGGTCGACCTTGCGCAGCACCACGGTGCGCAGGGTGCAGCCGAAGCCGGCGTGGGTTGTGGCCAGGGCGGTGGTGTGGAAATCGTGCTGGGGATCGGTCGCGCCGTCGCTCAACAGATGCCAGCATTCGGAGAGCACGGCGCCCAGGCGCGGCTCGTCCTCCGAGTGCCAGATATCCAGATTCGTTCCCACCAAGACAATTCCCCCTGTGCGGGCTGTTATTACGGCTCAGTCTAGTCGCCGGGGGCGCCGGCGCAAATGCTTTCCGGCCCAGCATGAGGCCGGGGACGCGGCCGGGGATGACGCTGCCGCCTTTGCGATGAGTCATTCGGATACGAGCGTTGACCGGCTAAGCTGTTGAGGTGAAAAGGACGGTCCGGACAGCGGGGGCGGGAGACCATGCGCATTGCCACCTTCAATCTGGAAAGCCTCGATCTGCAGCCGGGCGGCGAGGCGGCCTTCCGGCAGCGTGCTGCGGTGCTGCGGCCGCAGCTCGAGGCTTTGCAGGCTGACATTCTTTGTTTGCAGGAGGTCAACGGTCAGCATGTCGCCGGCCGCGACCCTGGCTCCGGGGCCGGCTCAGGCAAGCCGGGCCGCGCCTTGACGGCGCTGACGCGCCTGCTGGCCGAGACGGCCTATGACGGTTTTCATCTGGTCGCCAGCGCCGGCCGCGCGGGCCACGGCGTCGCCGACGTCCACAATCTGGTGATCCTCAGCCGCCGTCCGGCCCACCGCAGCGAGGCGTTGCGACACCGTCTGGTGCCGCCGCTGCCCTACCATGCCGTCACCGCCCGGCCGGAACACACCGGCGCCCTCACCCTGGAATGGGACCGTCCGCTGCTGCACGCGGCTTTCGAGACTGGGGCTTTCGGAAATGGGGGCGGCGGGACGCTGCACGTCATCAACCTGCATCTGCGCAGTCCGCTGGCGGCGCCGATCCCCGGCCAGAAGCTGTCAGCGGAGTCCTGGGGTTCGCTGGCCGGCTGGGCCGAAGGGGCCTTCACCGCCACGATGAAGCGCAGCGGCCAGGCCCTGGAGGCCCGCCTGCTGGTCGAGCGGATTTTCGATGCGGAGCCCGGTGCGCTGATCGCCGTCTGCGGCGATCTCAACGCGGGCGAGGAGGAGACGCCGTTGCGCATCCTGCAGGCGGCGGCGGAAGACAGCGGCAATCCGGCGCTGGCAAATCGCGCGCTGGAGGCCCTGGAAGGACGCCTGCCGGCGGCGCGGCGCTACACCGTGCTGCACAAGGGGCGCCGGCGCATGCTCGATCACATCCTCTGTTCGCCGGGTCTCGCCGCGCGCTGCCGCACGGTCATCGCCGACAACGAACATCTGCCCGACGAGGAGTCGATGGCCGACGACGATCCGCGCTCCAACCACGCGCCGCTGGTCGCCGAGTTCGATCTTTGAATCGGGAACGCGCAAACACCACTGTCGTCCCGGGACTTGACCCCGGGACCCATGGGCGTCTGCCTATGCGAAGTGTTGGCTGAGTAGAACCGGCAATGGATCCCGGCAACAAGTGCCGGGATGACATCTTCATTTCCAATGAGGCCATGTCTTCGAGGCCATGTGTTCGAGGCCATGTGTTCGGGGCCATGTGTTCGGGGCCATGTGTTCGGGGCCAGGTCGTCGACTGCCTCAAGCCGCCTTCAGGCTCTCGCGATTGTGCGGCGCGCCGAAATCGATCGCCGGGCCCTTGGGCACGATGCCGCTGGGGTTCACCGTCGGGTGGCTTTCGTAGTAGTGGTGCTTGATGTGGAACAGGTCGACGGTTTCGGCGACGCCCGGCACCTGATAAAGCTCGCGGGTGTAGTTCCACAGGTTGGGATAGTCCACGAGGCGGCGCAGGTTGCACTTGAAATGACCGTGGTAGACGGGATCGAAGCGCACCAGCGTGGTGAACAGGCGCCAGTCCGCCTCGGTGATCTGCGACCCGGCCAGATAGCGTTGGCGTGACAGCCGTTCTTCCAGATCGTCGAGGGTGGCGAAGAGGGCGTCGAAGGCCTTCTCGTAGGGCTCCTGCTTGGTCGCGAAGCCGGCCTTGTAGACGCCGTTGTTCACGGTGTCGTAGACGGTCTCGTTCACAGAGTCGATCTCGCCGCGCAGCGCCTTGGGATAGAAGTCCAGCGTCGAGCCGGTGATCCCGTCGAAGGCGCTGTTGAACATGCGGATGATCTCCGCCGACTCGTTGCTGACGATGGTGCCCTGCTGCTTGTCCCACAGCACCGGCACGGTAACGCGGCCGGTGTAGTCGGGCTTCGCCGTCGTGTAGACCTGGTGCAGCTTGGCGGCGTTGTTCACCGGATCGGCGACGACGCCCCGGCCGTCCTGGAAGGTCCAGCCCTCCTCGCCCATGTGCCAGTGCACCACCGACAGGGAGACGAGGTCTTCCAGTCCCTTCAGCTTGCGGAAGATCAGCGTGCGATGCGCCCAGGGGCAGGCGAGGGAGACGTAGAGATGGTAGCGCCCGGCCTCCGCCTTGAAGCCGCCGTCGCCTTGAGGGCCCGCGCTGCCGTCGGCGGTGACCCAGTTGCGAAAGACGCTGTCCTGGCGTTCGAAGCGGCCACCCGACTTCTTGGTGTCGTACCACTTGTCGTGCCATTGGCCGTCGATCAGCAGTCCCATCGTCTGTCTCCTCTCGTCGGTTCCGTGTTCAGCTGACGTCGGCGAGCAAAATCTCCGCATCGTCGGTCGCGGCGATCTCGACGGTTTCGACGTCCTGCAGGGCGACGCCGTCGCGGGCGTTCACCGCTTTGCCGTTCACCGTCAGGCTGCCGGTGGCCGCCACCAGGTAGGCCTTGCGGCCCGGCGCCAGGCTGTGGGTCACCGACTGCCCGGCCTTCAGGGTGGCGCCCAGGATGGCGGCGTCCTGATGGATCGGCAAGGCGTCGTCATCGTCCTTGCGGCCCGAGGCGAGAGGCACCAGTTGGCCCTCGCGCCCGGCCTTGGGGAAGCTGCGGGTTTCCCACCGCGGAGCGACACCATGCACCGCCGGCTCGATCCAGATCTGGAAGATCTGCGTCGGCTCGTCTTCCTTGTTGAACTCGGCATGTATGATGCCGGTTCCCGCCGACATCACCTGGATATCGCCGGCCTCGGTGCGGCCGACGTTGCCCAGGTGGTCCTCATGGGTGATCGCGCCTTTGCGGACGTAGGTGATGATCTCCATGTCGCGGTGGCCGTGCCGGTCGAAGCCGGTGCCCGGGCGGATGGTGTCGTCGTTCCACACCCGCAAGGGCCCCAGGCCCATGCGCCTGGGGTCGTGGTAGTTGGCAAAGCTGAAGTGATAACGCGCCGACAGCCAGTCGTTTTCGAAACGCCCCAGGCCGTCGAAAGTCTTGATCTCCATCATCACGAAAACTCCTCTGCGGCCGCCCGCGATCAGGCGGCCAGTTTAGAAGCGATTTCGGCCACATGACGCCCCTGGAAGCGCGCCATGGTCAGTTCCTTCTCGCTCGGCTGCCGGCTGCCGTCGCCGGCGGCGATCGTGGTGGCGCCGTAGGGCGAGCCGCCGGCGATTTCGTCCAGGGTCATCTGCTCCTGGCAGCTGTAGGGCAGGCCGACAATGACCATGCCGTGGTGCAGCAGGGTGGTGTGGAAGGAGACGAGGGTGGTCTCCTGGCCGCCGTGCTGGGTGGCGGAGGACGTGAAGACGCTGCCGACCTTGCCGATCAGCTTGCCTGCCGCCCACAGGCCACCGGTCTGGTCGAGAAAGCTGCGCATCTGCGAGGCGGCGCTGCCGAAGCGCGTCGGCGTTCCGAAGATGACCGCGTCGTAGTCGGCCAGCTCGTCCGGTTTGGCGATGGGGGCTTCCTGGTCCAGTTTCATGCCGGCCTTCCGGGCGGCGTCTTCGGACATCAGTTCCGGCACCCGCTTCACGGTGACCTCCACGCCGTCGACGCCGCCGGCGCCCTCGGCGACGGCCTTGGCCATGGTCTCGATGTGGCCGTAGCTGCTGTAGTAGAGGACGAGAACTTTGGTCATGGCTGGAATTCCCCTGTGATGCCTGGTGGCTGCCGGAGCCCGGCGGATTCGATAGGTGATAGATAATTGCTTCCTGATCAGGTAGTAATAGGCAGATTTGGAACAATATTGTTTCCTGAAAGAAACAGTTTCATGCCCCGCCTGGACGCCATGGAGGTCTTCGCCGAGGTCGTCGACGCCGAGGGTTTCTCGGCGGCGGCGCGCAACCTCGGCCTCAGCAAATCGGCGGTTTCCAAGCAGGTCGGCCGCCTGGAAGACCGCCTCGGCGTGCGCCTGCTGAACCGCACCACCCGGCGCCTGTCGCTGACCGAGGCGGGGGCGACCTTCTACGCGGCCTGTCGGCGCGTCCTCGACGAGGCGGAAACTGCCGAGCGCGCGGTCGCCAACCTCTCGGAGGCGCCGCGCGGCCTCCTGAAATTGAACGCGCCGATGTCCTTTGGGTTTCTCCATCTGGGCCATGCCATCCCCGGCTTCCGCGACCGCTATCCGCAGATCACCCTGGAAGCGGCGATGAACGACCGTTTCGTCGATCTGGTCGAGGAGGGCTACGACGTCGCCCTGCGCATCGGCGACCTGGCGGATTCCAGCCTGATCGCCCGCCGCCTCGCGCCCTGCCGCGCGGTGCTCTGCGCCAGCCCGGATTATCTCGACCGCCACGGCCGTCCCCGGCGGCCGGAGGATCTCGCTGGCCATCACTGTCTGCTCTACGCCAACCAGGCAAACCCGCGGGAGTGGACCTTGCGGGGACCGGCCGGCCCCAGGGCCGTGAAGGTCGACGGGCCCCTGGTCGCCAACAACGGCGACGTGCTGTGCGGCGCCGCCGTGGGCGGCATGGGGATCACCCGGCTGCCGACCTTCATCGTCGGCGACCATCTGCGCGCCGGCCGCCTGGAGGTGGTGCTGCCCGGCTTTCCACCGCCCGAGCAGGGTATCCACGCGGTCTACCCGCATAGTCGCAACCTGTCGGTCAAGGTGCGCGTCTTCGTCGATTTCCTCGCCGAGTACTTCGGCCCCGAGCCCTACTGGGACGAGGGGCTGGACAGGCTGATGGGGCCGTCGGCACCGGATGTCTAGGAAACGCGAAGGGGCAGGCGGGCAATGAAGGCTATTCCCCTGCGCCGCACTGTGCTATTTACCCGGAGTTAATGACCCGGCTGGTAAAGAGATTCCATGATCGACCAGGCCCCTCAGCAGGAAACACTGCGACGACGACGTTGAACCCCGCGCTTTTCGCGCGCGCTTCAGCCTGCAGTTTTTTCACGCCGTACTCGGATGCGGCCTGCCTGGAAAAAAGATCATGAGCTTCACCATCGTGCCCGAGCGGCCCGACGACGCCACCCTCATCGCCCCTCTTCTGGACCGGACCTTCGGTTTCGACCGCACCCGCAAGACCGTCTACCGGCTGCGCGAGAACCTCGACCCTCTGCCCGGGCTGTGCTTCTCGGCGGTCGCCGGCGACGGTGGCTTCTTCGGCTCGATCCGTTACTGGCCGATCGACATCGCCGGCACGCCGGCCATCCTGCTGGGGCCGCTGGCGGTCGAGCCCGCTCTCCAGGGCCGCGGCATCGGCAAGGCGCTGGTGCGCCACAGCCTGCAGGCGGCCGAAGACGCCGGCCACCGGATCTGCGTGGTGGTGGGCGATCCCAACTACTACCGTCCCTTCGGATTCCTGCCGGCCTCGGGTCATGGCCTGCTGCTGCCTGGCCCGGTCGAGCCGGAGCGTTTCCAAGTGAAGGAACTTGCGCCCGGCGCCTTGAAAGGCGTTCACGGCGTCATCGGCCGGGGCAAGCCGGAGGTTCAGGAGGTGGAGCGTCCGGCGGCGGAGAAACCCGCGCGCCGGAGGGGCGTTCGCCGCGCCACCGGCTGACTAGCATTCCCTATTTCCGCAAAGGGAGAGGGCCCCTCGGCGTCAGGGGTTCATCTGCCATATGGCGAAATTCAACGCACCGGCGTAGCCCAGCCACAGCAGGTAGGGCAGGAACAGCCAGCTCGCCGCCCGGCTGACGCGCGAGAAGGCGAGGGTGGTCAGCACTACGGCGACGAACAGCGCACCCAGGCAGATCAGGCCGAGCAGGGGATTGCGTTGGCCGAAGAAGGAAAACGACCACAGCACGTTGATGACCAGCTGGCCGAAGAACAGGGTCAGCGGCAGGCGCGCTTCACCGCGCTCGGCGGTCTTCCACACCAGCCAGGCGGCAATCCCCATGGCCAGGAACAGCAGCGACCAGGCAACCGGGAAGACCACGTCGGGGGGCGTCCAGTCCGGCTTGGCGAGGCCGCGGTACCAGCTTGCCAGGGCCGGCTCGGTGATCGCCGCGCCCAGCCGCCCGACGGCCAGGCAAATGATCACGAAGACAAGCAGCATAATCGGGCTCGTCAGCGGAGCCCTGTGCCGTGAATGATGCATTGTCGGTTGATTGCCCCTCAGCGTCCTTCCCGTTGCCATGCTAATACCGCAGCCGCGAGGCTGAGGCAAAGCACCAGCAGGGCCGGCAGCACCGGAATCTGCAGGACGCCGGTCACCACGAAGCCCTCGCCGCGCTTCAGGCCCAGCCAGTCGCGCCCGAAGCGGTCGCGGTCGGCGGCGACCTTGCGCAGGCTCGGCAGGGCGGCATCGGCAAGGCGCCGAACGGTGCCGCCGCTGGCCTTCACCAGCGGTTCGGCCAGGGCGCCGGTGGAACGCGGATCGCGCAGTTCCAGCGGATTCAGGGGGCCGACGGCGGCCAACGCGGTCAGCGTGCCGTCGGTGATGTGATACAGCCCGTTGGCCTCGGCGGCGAGGGTCGCCGTGCTGCGCCCGGCGTCGGCGGGGCTCAGCGTCAGCTTCTGCGTTTCGCCGGAGGGCAGGGTGACGGTGATTTCCGGCTGCGCGATGGACAGCGAACGGCGGGTGACGGTCAACTGGCCACCGCGCACCTGGGCCCGCAGATCTTCCTCCTCCAGGTCCGGCTCCTTCATCAGCCAGTGGGAGATGCGGCGCAGCAGTTCGGCCTGCGGCCCGCCGCCCTCGAAGCCGCGCGACCACAGCCACATGTGGTCGCTCATGATCTGCGCCACGCGGCCCTCGCCGAAGCGGTCGAGGATCAGCAGCGGGCTGTTCTGGACGCCCTGCATCAGGATGTTGCCGCGGATGGTGTCGCCCTCGATCTGGCGGAACCAGCGGCCCCAGGTCGGCGCCGTGCCCGGCGCGCCGCCGCCGTCCAGCCCGGCGGTCACCGGGTGGCGGCTACCCAGGTCGGTAACCTGCGGCTTGAAACCGGCTTCGAAGATCTGGCCGGTGGGCTCGGCCGGCAGTACGCGGCCCAGCGGCGTACGGTACAGCGACAGCGGCGTGGCGAAGGTCGGCCCGTTGGCCTCCAGTAGGGCGCCCCCCTTTTCGACATAGTTGGCGACGTTTTCCAGGTAGATGCTGGGCAGTACGCCGCGCCGCCGGTAGCGGTCGAAGATGATCAGGTCGAACTCGTCCAGCTTCACCTCGAACAGCTCGCGGGTCGGGAAGGCGATCAGCGACAGCTCGCGGATCGGCGTGCCGTCCTGCTTTTCCGGTGGCCGCAGGATGGTGAAGTGCACCAGATCGACCGAGGGGTCTGACTTCAGGATGTTGCGCCAGGCGCGCTCGCCGGCGTGCGGTTCGCCCGACACCAGCAGGACGCGCAGGCGGTCGCGCACGCCGTTCACCACCACCGCGGCGCGGTTGTTGGCCAGGGTCAGTTCCTCGGGGCCCGGCTGCACCTCGATCTCCAGCACCGCCGGGCCGCGGTGATCCAGCTCGAAGGTCATCTGCTCTTCGACGCCGATGCGCGCGTCGATGCCCTGCCTGGCGACACCGTCCTGGCGCAGCACCACCCGGGCGGGCGCGCCGCCGGGCCCGGCCGGCAGGTCGTCGACCCGCAGGGTCAGAGTCAACTGGTCGCCGACGATGCCGAAGCTGGGGGCCTTGGTGATGGTCAGGCGGCGGTCGCCCTCGTCGGGCCGCCCGGTCAGCAGCAGGTGCACCGGCGCCTCGATGCCCAGGCTCTCCACCGACTCCGGCAGGTCGTGGATCTGGCCGTCGCTGACCAGGATGACGGCGGAGACGCGCTGGCGCGGCACCTTCGCCAGGGCCTGGCGCAGCGGCGTAAACAACCGGGTGCCCTCCACGTCGGGGGCGCCCTTGATCTCGCCGGCGCGGATCAGCCGCACCTCGGTGTTGTCCAGCGCGCCGATCTGCGCCAGCAGGTGGGTCACCGCCTGTTGGGTCTGGCTGCCGCGGTCTTCGATCTGCTGGCTGGTGCTCTCGTCGGCGACGACGAACACGACATCGCTCAGCGGATCGCGCTGCTCCTCGATGATCGAGGGGTTGGTCAGCGCGGCCAGCAGCACCGCGAAGGCGCCGGCCCGCCACCACACGCCCGAGGCCCGGCGCCACAGCGCCAGGCCCAGCAGCACCAGCGCGACGGCGGCCAGCGCCCCGATCAGCCAGATCGGCAGCAGCGGCGCCCACTGCACGGTCAGCGCATTCATGGCTCCGATCCCCTCACTGACCCGTCCCCATCCTGACCCGTCCCCGTCATTGACCGAGCCGCTCCAGGATGAAGGGGATGTGCACCTGGTCGGCCTTGTAGTTGCCGGTCAGTGCGTACATCACCAGGTTGATGCCGAAGCGGTAGGCCATTTCGCGCTGGCGCGGGCCGCCGGGCACCACGGCGTTCAGCGGGCGGCCCAGTTCATTCACCGCCCAGGCGCCGGCCCAGTCGTTGCTGCCGATCAGGATCGAGGCGACGCCGTCGTTGACGTTCTCGTTCGGCGCCTCCAGCCACAGGGTGCCGCCGACGAAGCGGCCGGGGAAGTCCTCCATCAGATAGAACGACTTGCGCAGCACGTGGTCGGTCGGCACCGGCGCCAGCGGCGGAATGGTGATGCCACGGGTGAGGCGCTGCAGGTCCTGGGTGCCGCGGCTGCCGCCGCCGAAGATCTGGGCGCCGGCACTGGCCTCGCGCAGGTCGAACAGGATGGTGCCGCCGTGCGCCAGAAAGCTGTTCACCTGGTCGACCTGTTCGGTGGCGAGGGTCGGCTGGGTGGCGGTGATCGGCCAGTAGACCAGCGGGAAGAAGGCCATGTCGTCGCGCCCCAGGCGGATGCCCAGCGGCGGGCCGGCCTCCACCGAGGTGCGCCGTTCCAGCACCCGGGTGAGGCCCAGCAGGCCGGCGCGGCTGATCTCGTCGACCGCGTCGTCGCCGGTCACCACGAAGGCAAGGCGGGTCATCTGGGTCGCTTCCAGGGCGCGGGCCTCGTTGCTCTCCTGCGCCGTGGCGGGGGGCACCAGCACGCTGGCGGCGAGGAAGAGGCCGAGGCAGAGTGCCGCCGCGGTCGCCGCGCCCTGCCTGCCTCTCTGCCCACCGGGGCTGTTCGGCCGCAGCAGGCCGCGCAGCGCCAGCGAGATCAGCAGGTCGGCCAGCGCCAGGATCAGCGCCGCAGCCAGCAGCCAGGGCTTCAGGTCCCGCTCCGGGCTGTCGTGGTACAGCCCGGCCGTGACCCCGGCGGGCAGGCGGCCCAGCGGCGCCAGTTCCGGCACGAAGCGGCTGAGATTGTGCGCCTGGCGCAGGCTGTCGTTGCCGTAATAGCCCGGCGGGTGGCGCGGCCCGATGGGGCTGGCGTTCTCCTCGCTGGTGTCGAGGGCCAGCACCGTGGCCGGCGGCGCGCCGAGGCTGCCGAAGCCGTCCATGATCTCCAGCGGCGGCAGGGCCTGGCCGCCGCCGCCGCTGTCGACGCCCTGGCTGACCGCCATCACCCGGCGCAGCATCTCGACGAACAGGCCGGAAATCGGCAGGTTCGACCAGTCGGTATTGGCGGTGGTGTGGAACAACACCAGCCAGCCGTCGCCGCGCCGTGCGGCGGTGACCAGCGGCGTGCCGTCGGTCAGCCGAGCCCAGGTCTTGTCGCCGAGATCGAGCGAGGGTTCGGCCAGTACCTGGCGGCGGATCACCACATCGTCGGGCAGTGCCAGTTCGGCGAAGGGGCTGTCGGCCCCGAAGGGCGCGAGGCGTGCCGGTGTATCCCAGGTCAGGGCGCCGCCCAGGGTGCGGTCGCCGCCGCGCAGGCGCACCGGCAGCAGGTCGTCGCCTCCTGCCGCCTGGCCGGCACCCTGGCTCGCCGGAGCGGCGCTGTGCGGCCCGGCGAAGCGCAGCAGCAGGCCGCCGCGCGACACCCAGGCGCCGACCTGACTGCGCTCGTCCGCGCTGAGGATGACGCTGTCGGGCACCGCGAGCACCGCGATCTGGCGTTGCAGCAGGTCGCCGACGGTTCCCTTGCGCAGTTCGGTGAAGGGCTGCAGCGCGCTTTCCAGATAATAGCTCTCGCTGAGCAGCGGCTGTGCCTCCTGGTCGGTCCCCTCGACCACCAGGCCGACCGGGCGGCGGCGCCAGCGTTCGTCCAGCAGCACGGTGGCACCGGCGGTGGTCTCGCCTTCGATGGACAGCAGGGCGATGCGGTTGCGCATCTCGGTCGGCAGGTCGAGCAGCGCGCGCGCCTCCGTCTCGCCGGGCTCGAAGACCAGCGGGACCTTGGTGACAATGCGCCCGTCGCCGGCGATGGCCAGCACGGCGGCCTCGCTGGGGCCTTCCGGGCCGGCGCGCAGGGCGCGGGCGACCAGATCGACGCCTTCGGTGGCCGGCGCCAGTGCCAGGCGGGCGAGGCCGTCGCCCTCCTCGCGCAGCACCCGCAGGCTGCCCAGCTTCTGCAGCGCCGCGGCCAGGGCGGTGCTGTCGGGGCTGGCGAGGCCGTCGGACAGCCACACCACGTTGGCGGCGCCCGGCAGCTCGAGGTCCGCCACGGCGGCCACCGCGGCGCTGTGATCGGCCGGCCAGGGTTTCGGTTTCAGGCCCTGCAGCAGGCGCCGCGCCTCGGTGGCGGACAGCAGGCCGCTCGCCTCGGGCGGTGTGTCCTGGGCGCCCGGCGCCGTGGTCAGCACCACCACCGCGCGGTCCTCGCGCTCGGCCTGGGCCAGCAGGTTGGCGGCGGCGATCTGGCGCGCCGGCCAGAACCGCGCGGCGGCCCAGCCGTCGTCGACCACCAGCACCAGCGGGCCGCTGCCGGCCAGCCGCGCCTGCGGATTCAGCAGCGGCTGGGCCAGCGCCAGGATGATCAGGGTAACGATCAGCAGGCGCAGCAGCAGCAGCCACCAGGGCGTGCGCGCCGGGGTCTCTTCCGGCGCCTTCAGGCCGGCCAGCAGGCGGATGGCGGGAAACGCCATGCGACGCGGCGCCGGCGGCGTCAGGCGCAGCAGCAGCCACAGCACCGGCAGGCCGATCAAGGCAAGCAGCAGCCAGGGCTGGGCGAAAGCGATCAGGCCGAAGTTCATCATGTCACGGCCTGCGACAGCGTGGTGTAGAGCCGCAGCAGCGCCGCCTGCGGCGGCTGATCGCTGCGGTGGAAGTCGCAGGTCCAGCCCAGCGCGCGGCAGATGTCGCGCAGGCCCTCGCGCTGTGCCTGCAGGCGGCGGGCATAGTCGCCGCGCACGGCTTCGACGCGTGACACCAGCCAGGAGTCTTCCTGTTCCAGGCCATCGAAGCGCACCCGCCCGTCATAGGGCAGACTCTCCTCGGCCGGGTCGAGCACCTGCAGCAGTGCGCCGCGCTGGCCGCTGCCCCCGTAGTAGCGCAGCGCCTTGTTGATGTCGTCCAGCGGTGCCAGGAAATCGCTGATGAAGACCAGTTGTGCTGATCGCGGCAGCGGCTGCGCCGGCGGCAGGTTGGCACTGTCTTTATTGGCGTCTTGGCCGGGGATCGCTTCTTTGGCGGTCGCCTGGGCGCTGTCCATCAGGGTGGCGATCTTGGTCAGCGTCGCCCGGCTCGCCGCGGGCCTGAGTCCGGAGCCGAGCAGCGCGACGTGCTCGCCGCCGCGCATCAGCAGCGCCGACAGGGCCAGCGCCAGCAGGTCGGCGCGCTGCCGCTTGGTCTGGTGGTTGCGGTCGGAGGTCCAGTTCATCGACGCCGAAGTGTCGCGCCAGATCCACACCGACTGGGCGGCTTCCCATTCCATCTCGCGCACGAAAACCATGTCGGACTTGGCCGACTGGCGCCAGTCGATCGACTGCGGCTGGTCGCCCAGGTCGTAGTGGCGGTACTGCCAGAAGGTTTCCCCCGTGCCGACGCGGCGGCGGCCGTGTACCCCCTGCGCGACCGTGGCCGCGACCCGATCCGCGGCCACCAGCAGGGGCGGCAGGGTGGCGGCCAGTTGCTCGGCGCGATGCCGCAGCGGGAGGGGCTCTGTCATAGGCCGGTCGGGAACTCCGGGACCGTTACACGTAAGGCGCGGCGAGGTGGGCGATGATGTGGTCCAGCGTGACGCCGTCGGCGCGCGCCGCAAAGCTCAGGGCCATGCGGTGCTTCAGCACGGGGCGGGCCAGTGCGATGACGTCGTCGACCGAGGGTGCGAAGCGGCCGTCCAGCAGCGCGCGGGCGCGCACCGCCAGCATCAGGGCCTGGCTGGCGCGCGGGCCGGGGCCCCAGGCGACCTGGCTGCGCACCTCTTCCAGCTCGCTCGATTCCGGGCGGCCGTTGCGCACGATGGCCAGGATGGTCTCGACCACGCTTTCGCCGACCGGAACCCGGCGCACCAGTCGCTGCACCGCCATCAACTCGTCGGCGCTCATCACCGCCTTGGCCGCGCTTTCGCGCAGGCCGGTGGTTTCGATCAGCATCTGCCGTTCGGCGTCGATCTCTGGATAGCCGACGTCGATCTCCATCAGGAAGCGGTCGAGCTGCGCCTCGGGCAGCGGATAGGTGCCCTCCTGTTCCAGCGGGTTCTGCGTCGCCAGCACGTGGAACGGCGCCGGCAGGTCGTGCGGATGGCCGGATACGGTGACGCGGCGTTCCTGCATCGCTTGCAGCAGGGCCGACTGGGTGCGCGGGCTGGCGCGGTTGATCTCGTCGGCCATCAGCAGCTGGCAGAACACCGGGCCGGGGATGAAGCGGAAGGCGCGGCGGCCGGTTTCGCTCTCCTCCAGAACCTCGGAGCCGAGGATATCCGCCGGCATCAGGTCCGGCGTACACTGCACACGCTTGTCGTCCAGGCCGAACACGGTGCCCAGGGTTTCCACCAGGCGGGTCTTGGCCAGGCCGGGCACGCCGATCAGCAGGCCGTGGCCGCCGGCCAGCAACGTGATAAGAGTTTGATCGACCACCTGTTGTTGGCCGAAAATGACACGGCCGATAGACTGGCGTACGAGGCGGAGCTTATCGCCGAGCTCTTCGATCTGTTCGGCAAGCTTGGCATCGGTGGCGTCGTCGGCGGAGAGGGTGGGCGTCGTCACGGGACAGCATCTCCCAGCTGTTTGAAGGGCCGGTGGGCACTTACCCGCGGGCGGGTCGCAACCAACCGCACGATCTAACGATTAAAGATAAGTCTTTCCATGCCCGCTGACCAGTCGCCAAGACAGAGAGACTTTCCGCCGCTGCGGGAGACCCCCGGCGATTCGGGGTCTTACGACATTCGCATCGCCCGCGACGGCACCTGGTTCCACGAGGGCGGGCGGATCGGCCGCAAACCCCTGGTCAGGCTTCTTGCCTCGGTTTTGTGGCGAGACGATGGCGGGATTTACTGGCTGCAGACGCCGGTGGAAAAAGGCCGCATTCAGGTCGAGGACGCCCCTTTTACCGCGGTTGAACTTTCCGTGAAGGGCGACGGGCGCGGCCGGAGTCTCGCCTTCCGCACCAATCTCGACGACTGGGTGGAGGTCGATTCGGCGCATCCCCTGCGGGTGGCGGAAAACCCTGAAAACGGCGATATCAGCCCCTATATCCTGGTACGCGGCCGCCTGGAGGCGCTGATCCTGCGGCCGGTGTACTATGAACTGGCCGAACTGGCGGAGGCGCCGCCTGCCGATGTGGCGGCGAAGCTGGCCTTGGCGGACGATTGCCTTGGCGTATGGAGCCATGGTGTGTTTTTTCCTTTGGGATCGGCGCGATGAAGCGGCAAAGCAGGCCCCCTGGTACTGACGTGGCGGCCATGAAGTGGCGGGCGGACGAGTTGCTGGCGCGGCTGGCCGGCCTGCCGGCGCCGGGCACCCGCGGTGCGCCGGAGGCTCCCGGATTGGCTGGTCCCGGACTGGCCGGTCCCGAGCCGGTCGCTGGCGAATCGGCGGCCGGCCCGCTGCGGGGCGACCACGACCTCAATCCGGAACTCAACCCCCAGGTCTACGATCCCGGCCGCCCGCTGCGTGACGCGGCGGTGCTGGTGCCGATCATCGACCGGCCGCGCGGACTGACCGTGCTGCTGACCCGGCGCAGCAAGGATCTGCCGGATCACCCGGGGCAGATCAGCTTTCCCGGCGGCGGCATCGACCCCGGCGACGCCGATGCCGAGGCGGCGGCCCTGCGCGAGGCCCACGAAGAGGTCGGCCTGGCGCCGCGTCATGTCAGCGTGATCGGCCGGCTGGATACCTATCTGGTGCGCACCGGCTTCAGTGTGGTGCCGGTGGTCGCTCTGCTGCATCCGCCCTTCGATCTGCGGGCCGAGGCGGGCGAGGTGGACGAGATCTTCGAGGTGCCGCTGGGCTTTTTCCTCGATCCCGCCAGCCGGGTGCTGCACAGCCGCGTGTTCCGCGGCGCCGAGCGCTTCTTCTATGCCTATCCTTACGGCGATTATTACATCTGGGGGGCGACCGCCGGTATCCTCTCCAATCTCAGCGAAGTGCTGCGCGCCGCTGACCTGATGGACTCTTAGGAGAGGCTTATGCTGAGGGTCCTGCTCACCGTCCTGCTGCCGTTGGCCGCGCCCTTCCTGTTTTACATCGGCTGGGTCTGGCTGGTGCGCCATAAGGTCAGGGGCGGCGAACTGGAACTCGACTGGCGGGCGTCGCCCTGGCCCTGGATGCTGGCGCTGGGGGTCTGCTGGGCGCTTGCCGGTCTGTTCTACATCTACTTCACCACCGGTTATCCGGCGGGCACCGAACTGGCGCCGCCGGCCCTGGTCGACGGCGTCGTGGTGCCGAGCCACCCGGTACCCTGACCCGGCGCCTGACCTGGCGGCTCACCTGGCGCCTCACCTGGCGTCGGTCCGGCGCGGCGGGTCACACCGGTTGCAAGCGGCGGCGTGGCTCGGCAGGCTGGCGATAGTTCGTTAGGCCGATGGTTCGTTTGGATGAGGCGTTAGCCGGAAGGATTTCATGACCGCAGCCGGCACCACAGAGCGGCTCGCGCCGCAGGCCTGGATGACCGCGGCGGAAACCCGCGCGGTGATCGCGGCGCTGACGGCGCAGGGATCGGAGGTCCGTTTCGTCGGCGGCTGCGTGCGCGACGCGCTGGCCGGACGCCCGGTGAAGGACGTCGACCTGGCGACGCCGGACCGCCCGGAAAAGGTCATGTCGTTGCTGCAGGCCGCCGGCATCAAGGCCATCCCGACCGGGCTCGACCACGGCACCGTGACCGCCGTGGCCGGCCACCACCCCTTCGAAATCACCACCCTGCGCCGGGACGTGGAGACCGACGGGCGCCGCGCCAAGGTCGCCTTCACCGACGATTGGCAGGCCGATGCGGCGCGCCGCGATCTGACCTTCAACGCCATGTCCTGCGGGCCGGACGGCACCCTCTTCGATCCCTTCGGCGGCCGCGCGGATCTGGCGGCGGGCCGCGTGCGCTTCGTCGGCGATCCGCGCGCGCGCATCCAGGAGGATTACCTGCGCCTGCTGCGCTTCTTCCGTTTCCAGGCCCACTATGGGCGGGTGCCGCCGGACCCGGCGGTCCTGGCGGTGGCGCGCGACCTGGCGCCGAGGTTGAGCGGTCTGTCGGGCGAGCGCCTGCGCAGCGAGCTCCTGCGCCTGCTCGCCGCACCAGAACCGCTGCCGGTGCTGGAAATGATGATCGGCGAGGGGCTGCTGGATGCGATCCTGCCGGAGGTTGCCGGCACCGCGGCGTTGGCCCGCCTCATGGCGCTCGGCTTGCCGGAAGGCGATCTGCCGGAGCGGGAAGACCCGGTGCTGCGCCTTGCCGCGCTGCTACGGCCCGGCGCCGCCGTCGCCCGCGCGGTGGCCCAACGCCTGCGCCTGTCCAACGCGGAGATGGCCGAGTTGGAACGGCTCGGCGCGCCCGAGGCGACGTTGGGGGAGGCGGCGGCGGTGCTGGCCCGCGGCCTCGACGACCCCGCCGTGCGCCACGCCCTGGCCACCGCCCTTTATCGTTCAGGGCCGGCAGAGGTGCGTGCCGCCCTGGTGATCGCCACGGCCCGGCTGATGGCGGCCGATCCGGCTGCGCTGGCCGGGCTGGTGGCGGCTCTGGAGATTGCCGGCGACTGGCAGGAACGCCGCTTTCCGCTGGCCGGCGCCGACGTGCTGGCGCTGGGCTATGCCAGCGGGCCCGAGGTCGGCGTCCTGCTGCGCGCGGTGGAGGACTGGTGGATCGCCGAGGACTTCGCCCCGGACCGGGATGCCTGCCTGAAACGCCTCGCCGCGGAAGCCGCGCGGCTCTCCCCGCAAGCGCCCAAAGCGCCGGGGACCTGAGGGGTCAGGGCCAGGCGGCCTCGGGCGGCAGGCTCATCAGGATGGCTTCGACGTTGCCGCCGGTCTGCAGGCCGAACTTGGTGCCGCGGTCGTACAGCAGGTTGAATTCGGCATAGCGGCCGCGGCGGAACAGCTGGTGGCGGCGCTGTTCGTCGGTCCAGGGCTCGGTCATGTGGCGGCGCACCAGCTTCGGATAGATCTCCAGGAAAGCACGGCCGACGTCCTGGGTGAAGGCGAAGTCGTCTTCCCAGTCGCCGCTGTCCAGGTAGTCGTAGAAGATGCCGCCGACGCCGCGCGCTTCGCCGCGGTGGGGGATGAAGAAGTACTCGTCGCACCACTTCTTGAATTTCGGGTGGTACGCGGGATCGTGCTTGTCGCAGGCGGCCTTGAAGGCGGCGTGGAAGTCGTCGGTGTCCTGGTCCACCGGGAACATCGGGTTCAGGTCGCCGCCGCCGCCGAACCAGGACTTGGTGGTGACGATGTGGCGGGTGTTCATGTGCACCGCCGGCACCAGCGGCGAGCGCAGGTGGGCGACCAGCGAGATGCCGCTGGCCCAGAAGCGCGGGTCCTTGTCGGCGCCGGGGATCTGCTTGGCGAACTCCGGCGAGAATTCGCCGAACACCGTCGAGGTATTGACGCCGACCTTTTCGAACACGCGGCCGCGCATCAGCGACATGACGCCGCCACCGCCTTCCGGCCGGTCCCAGGCCTTGCGCTCGAAGCGGCCCGGCGGCACCTCGGCGAAGCGCTCGGCATTGGCACCGGCCAGGTCGTCCTCCAGCGCCTCGAAGGCGGCGCAGATGTCGTCGCGCAGCGTCTCGAACCAAGCCTTGGCCCGGGCCTTGTGGGCTTCGGTGGCCGGGTGGTCTTCGGTGGCGGCGTGGTCCTGGGTATCGGGCGTTGCCTTGGGGGGCACTGTGTCGGTCATGGTCGTGTCGCTCATTTCTCGTTTTCCGGCTGTCCGTGGGCCGGAATTTCTCCCGGAGATCTGGCGCCAGACCTGCCGCCAGACTAGCCCAGACTAGCTAGGTGCCCCTCCGGGAAACCCACCCGTCTGGCGCAGCGCCTCGCCCAGCACCATGGCGCCCGCCTGGGCCACGTTCAGCGAGCGGCAGTCCGCCCGCAGCGGGATCGCCAGACGGGCCTGCGCCGCCTGATGGACTTCCGCCGGCACCCCTGCCGATTCGCGCCCCAACAGGAGAGTATCCCCGGCAGCATAGTCAAAGTCGGTGTAGGGGCAATCTCCCCCCGTGGTCAACAGCAGCAGACGGCGGCTCTCCCGCGGGCCGTCCGCCTGGGCCGGCCCGGTGGACTGGAAATCGGTCCAAAAGGCATTCCAGGAGCGGTGCCGCCGCAGGCTGGCGAGGGCGTGATAGTCCAGTCCGGCCCGCTTCAGCCGACGGTCGTCCAGCAGAAATCCGCAGGGTTCGATGATGTCCAGGCCGATGTCCAGGCAGGCGGCAAGGCGGATCAGGGCGCCGCAGTTCTGCGGAATGTCGGGCTCATAGAGGGCGAGGCGCATGGTCGAGGTAGAACAACACTGCTAATCGGTTCAAGGAATAGGCGAATCGTATAGTCTGGCTTCGTGCTAACGCCTTTGCGTTCCCCGGAAAATTCATCTATATCGAGCCCCACAAAGGGGCGCTGAGGCGTTGGGCGCGGCAGCATGCCGCATCCCGGATGCTCTGTCGCGCAATAAGGTTTAAGTCATCTTTGGCACTTTGTTGTACCAATGGTCGGATGGCTGAGGCCTTGTTTCGCCAAGCCTCGAAAGTGGGATCGTAGGGGATAAAGACGCATGGCAGATACCGCCACTCCCGCGCAGGCCGGCTCCGGCGAAACGCGGCGCGATTTCTTGTATCTGGCCGCTGCCGGTATGGGTGCCGTTGGCGCCGCCTGTGTGGCCTGGCCGCTGATCAACACGATGAACCCCTCGGCTGAGGTTCTGGCGCTGGCATCGACCGAGGTCGATCTGGCACCGATCGAGGTCGGGCAGCGGATCACCGTGACCTGGCGCGGCAATCCGGTGTTCATCGACCACCGTACCGAAAAAGAGATTCAGTTGGCCGGCGACGTCGACGTGGCCGAACTGCGGGATCCGGAGGCCGACTCCGCGCGCGCGACCAAGCCGGAATGGCTGGTGGTCGTCGGCGTCTGCACCCATCTGGGCTGCGTGCCGCTGGGCCAGAAGTCGGGTCAGGAGCGCGGCGAATACGGCGGCTGGTTCTGCCCCTGCCACGGTTCTCACTACGATACCTCCGGGCGTATCCGCAAAGGACCCGCCCCGCTCAATCTGCCTGTGCCTCCCTATGAGTTCACCGGCGACACGTCGATCGTGATCGGGTAAGGGGAGATCAAGGGCATGAGCGGCTTTCAGACCAACAGCCGGGTGATCAAGTGGATCGAACACCGCATGCCGGTGTTCTCCTTTCTCGATCACTCGATCGGCTCCGGCTATCCGGCGCCGAAGAATCTTAGCTACATGTGGAATTTCGGCTCGCTGGCGGGCATCTCGCTGGTGATCATGATCGTCACCGGCATCCTGCTGGCGATGCAGTACACCGCGCACGTCGACATGGCCTTCGATTCCGTCGAACGCATCATGCGCGACGTGAATTCGGGCTGGATGCTGCGCTATATCCACATGAACGGCGCTTCCTTCTTCTTCATCGTCGTCTACATCCACATTTTCCGCGGGCTCTACTACGGCTCCTACAAGGCGCCGCGCGAACTGCTATGGATGATCGGCGTGGTGATCCTGCTGCTGATGATGGCGACCGCCTTCATGGGCTACGTGCTGCCGTGGGGCCAGATGAGCTTCTGGGGCGCCAAGGTGATCACCAACCTGTTCTCCGCCGTGCCGGTGTTTGGCGAGAGCATCGTCACCTGGCTGTGGGGTGGCTTCACCGTCGACAACCCGACGCTGAATCGGTTCTTCGCCCTGCACTACCTGCTGCCCTTTGTCATCGTGGCTGTGGTGGTGCTGCACATCTGGGCGCTGCACACCTTCGGTTCCAACAATCCGCTCGGCATCGACCCCAAGGGCCCGCAGGACAAGATCCCGTTCCATCCCTACTATACGGCGAAGGACGCCTTCGGGATGGGGGTCTTCTTGATTCTCTTCACGGCGGTGGTGTTCTACATCCCGAACTACATGGGACATCCGGACAACTACATCCCGGCCGACCCGCTGGCGACGCCGGCGCACATCGTGCCTGAATGGTACTTCCTGCCGTTCTACGCGATCCTGCGCTCGATCCCCGATAAGCTGCTGGGCGTGGTGGCGATGTTCGGCTCTATCGCGGTGCTATTCATTCTGCCCTGGCTCGACACCTCGCCGGTCAAGAGCGGCCGGTTCCGCCCGATCTTCCGCCTTTTCTTCGTGTTGTTCATGGTGGATGCGGTGTTGCTGGGCGTTGTCGGCGCCAAGCCGGCCGAGGGTATCTGGCTGACGATTGGGCGTATTGCGACGGCTTGGTACTTCCTGCATTTCCTGGTGATTCTACCCCTGCTGGGCGTTTTCGAGCGGCCCCGGCCGCTGCCGACGTCGATCAGCAAGCCGGTCCTGAAGGGGGGCGGTGCGTCCTTTGCCGGTGCCACTGCCAAGCCGATGGAGAAAGCCTGATGCGCAAGGGATTAGTCTTCGGTTTCGCGGCCCTTGCCGCAGTCGCTTCCCTGCCGGCCGCCGGCCCTGCCGCCGCTGCCGGGGCGAACCCGCCTCTTCCGGCGATGGAGTGGAGCTTCGACGGTCCCTTTGGGACATATGACCGTCAGGCTTTGCAGCGCGGGCTTCAGGTTTACCGGGAGGTTTGCTCTGTCTGCCACGGCCTCAAATACGTGGCGTTCCGCGACCTCGCCGATCTCGGCTACAACGAGGACGAGATCAAGGCGATTGCCGCCGAGTACACCGTCACCGACGGTCCGAACGACGAGGGCGAGATGTTCGAGCGGGCGGGTGCGCCATCCGACCGGTTCCCCTCGCCATTCCCGAACGCCAAGGCGGCTGCAGCGGCCAACGGCGGTGCGGCGCCGCCCGATCTCTCGCTGATGGCCAAGGCACGGGTCGGCGGACCGACCTACATTCACGGCCTGCTGAACGGCTACCAGGATCTGGTGCCCGAGTCCGTGTTGCAGTGGATCTTCGACCACGAGACCGAGACCCGAAATCACAGGTACGAAGCCGCACTCGTCGAATATGAGGCGGCCCTTGATGCTTACGAGGATAAGGTCAAAACCGATCCGGCCGCCCGCAAGCCGATTGCGCCGACGGAGCCGGATCCGGTGACCAGCGTCGAAGACCTCGGCCTGGCGTCGACCTCGAACTTCAACGCCTACTTCCCGGGTTACGGCATCGCCATGGCCCAGCCGCTCTACGAAGACAGCGTGACCTATGCCGACGGCACGCCGGCCACGGTCGAGCAGATGTCCACCGACGTCTCCAACTTCCTGATGTGGGCCGCCGAGCCGAAGCTGGAAGACCGCAAGGAGACCGGCCTGAAGGTGCTGATCTTCCTGGTGGTCTTCACCGGCGTGCTCTACGCCGCCAAGCGCAAGGTCTGGAAGGACGTCCCTCACTAGGGACGCCTAGCCTTACGATCCTTGGAAAAGGCCGCTTCCTGATAGATCCTGGGGGCGGCCTTTTTCTTTGGTCTTCTTGTGAAGCCCGGCGCTGTCGCGTAAAGGGATTCCCTGAGGCAGCGATTTCAGGAGAGGCAGCACATGCCAGAAGGGGCGACACCCGGAACACCGCCCGGTATCCCGCCGGTCATCGGGATCATCGGCGGCAGCGGCATTTACGAGATCGAAGGGCTGAAGAACGCTGAATGGCGGGACGTTGCCTCGCCCTTCGGCGCCCCCTCCGATGCCCTGCTGTGCGGCGAGTTGGACGGCCAGCGCCTGGTCTTCCTGCCGCGCCACGGCCGCGGCCACAAGCTGCCGCCCTCGGCGGTGAACTTCCGCGCCAACATCGATGCCCTGAAGCGCGTCGGGGTCACCGAGATCCTGTCGCTGAGCGCCGTCGGCTCGCTGCGCGAGGATCTGCCGCCGGGGACCTTCGTCATCGTCGACCAGTTCATCGACCGCACCTTCGCCCGCGAGAAGTCGTTTTTCGGCCCCGGCATGGTGGCCCACGTCTCGGTGGCCGATCCGGTCTGCGGACGGCTGGGCGACCGGCTGGAGGCCGCTGCCGGCGAACTCGGCCTGCCGCATCGGCGGGCCGGCACCTACATGGTGATGGAAGGCCCGCAGTTCTCGACCCGCGCCGAGTCCCGGCTGTACCGCAGCTGGGGCTGCGACGTCATCGGCATGACCAACATGCCGGAGGCCAAGCTCGCCCGCGAAGCCGAAATTTGCTACGCGACCGTGGCGATGGTGACCGACTATGACTGCTGGCACGATGCGCACGACCATGTCACGGTGGACCAGGTGGTAAAGACCCTGTTCGACAACGCCGACAAGGCCCGCGCGCTGGTCAAGCAGGTGGTGCCGACGCTGAGCGGACGCACCGAGCCCTGTGCCAAGGGGTGCCACCACGCCCTGGACGCGGCGCTGATCACCCATCCGGAGGCGCGCGATCCGGCGCAGTTGGCCCGCCTCAACGCGGTCGCGGCGCGTGTGCTGGGCGGCTGAGGGATGGCCGGAGAGCCGGGGGAGCCGGGGGAGACAGACGATATGAATCTGGTGGCGAGCGAGAAGGCTGTTGAGGCGGCTCGGGCGATCCGCGGCATCGACCACGTGCTGGTCGGCGTGCGGGACCTTGAGGCGGCGCGCGATACCTACCAGCGGCTCGGCTTCGCCGTGTCGCCGCGCGGGCGCCACATCGGCTGGGGCACCGCCAACTACTGCATCATGTTCCCCGACGATTACATCGAGCTGCTGGGCATCGTCGACCCGGCGCAGTTCACCAACAACCTCAATCGCTTTCTGGAAACCCGCGAAGGCCTGCTGGGCCTCGCCTTCGCCAGTGATGACGTGGGGCTGGCCGAAAGCGCGCTGCGCCGCGCCGGGGTAATTCCGGGCGAGATGCGCGACCTGAAGCGCATTCTGGAGGCACCCGACGGCGAGGTCTGGCCGCGTTTCAAGCTGCTGCACATGCCGCCGGAGGCGACGCCGGGCACTTCGGCCTTCATCTGCCAGCACATGACGCCGGAACTGGTGTGGCAGCCGGGCTGGTGCGACCACCCCAACGGCGCCACCGGCATCATCGCCATGACCTCGGTGGTGAAGGACCCCTCGGCGCTGGCGATCCCCTATGCCGAGCTGTTCGGCTTTGACCGGGTGCGCGCCGGCGACGGCGTGGTGGAGGTCGACTGCGGCGGCACCTGGCTGCGCTTCACCACGGCGCAAATGCTGGGCCGCCTGCATCCGGGGCTGGTCGGCGCGCCGCGCCTGCCGACGCCGTGGATGGCGGCACTGCGCATTTCCGTCGCCGACCTCGGGCGCTGCGCCACCCGGCTGGAGCGCAACCACATGCCGGTGCACTGGGACGGCCCGCGCCTGCTGCGCGTCCCCGCCCAGGCCGCCTGCGGCGTGCTGCTGGAATTCGCTGAAGGCGCCTAGCTGCCGCGGCGGGCCTCGATCCCCAGCGCCTTGATCTTGGAATAGAGTGTGGTCGGCTTCATCGCCAGCAGGGCGGCGGCGCCGTCCTTGCCGGCGACCTTGCCGCCGGCCACCGTCAGCGCCCGCTCGATGTTTTCGCGTTCGAAGGCCGCCATCTGCGCCGCGGTCAGGAATTCGCCGTCGCCGGGCAGCCGGCGCGCCGGGCGCTGTGCCGCGGAGGTCGCCGTCTCCGCCGGGCCGCTCGGCAGATCGACGTGCAGGCGGCCGTGGCGCGCCAGGATCACCGCCCGCTCGATGACGTTCTGCAGTTCGCGGGCGTTGCCCGGCCAGGCGTAGGCGGCCAGTGTCTCGATGTTGGCATTGGTCAGCGTCGGCTTGGGCATGTTGAGCCGCGCCGCGGTGGTCTTCAGGAAATGCTCGGCGAGGATCGGGATGTCGCTGCCGCGTTCGCGCAGCGGCGTGCATTCGATCGGAAAGACGTTGAGCCGGAAGTAGAGATCCTCGCGGAAGCGCCCGGCGGCGACCTCCTGCTTCAGGTCGCGGTTGGTGGCGGCGATCAGGCGGATGTCGACCTCGCGGGTCTTGTCCTCGCCCAGGCGCTCGAAGCGGCGGTCCTGCAGCACGCGCAGCAGCTTGGCCTGCAGGTCCGGCGGGATCTCGCCGACCTCGTCCAGGAAGATGGTGCCGCCGTCGGCCAGCTCGAAGCGGCCGACGCGGTCGCGCAGGGCACCGGTGAAGGCGCCCTTCACGTGGCCGAAGAACTCGCTCTCGAACAGCTCGCGCGGGATGGCGGCGCAGTTCACGCGGATCAGCGGGCGGTCGCGGCGCTCGGAGGCCTGGTGGATGGCGCGCGCCACCAGCTCCTTGCCGGTGCCGCTCTCGCCGGTGATCAGCACCGACGCATCGGTCGGCGCCACCAGGTCGATCTGCTGCAGGATCTTCTTCACCGCCGCCGATTTGCCGATGATCTCGTGGTGGTTGGCGTGGGTCAGGATTTCTTCCTGTAAGTAGGCGTTCTCCTTTTCCAGGCGCTCGCGCAGGGCGGCGTTCTCCTCCAGCGTCTGGCGCAGCGTCTCCTCCGACTGCTTGCGCTCTGCGATATCGCGGAACACGATCACCGCGCCGACTACGGCGCCGTCGTCGAGGATCGGCGTCGAGGTGTATTCGACGCGCAGCGGCCTGCCGTCCTTGCGCCAGAACACCTCGTCGTCGACGGTGTTCACCATGCCCTCGCGAAAGGCGTTGTAGATCGGGCAGTGCGCGTTGGCGTAGCTGCTGCCGTCGGGGTGGGTGTGGTGGATCATGGCGTGCATCTCGCGGCCCACCAGCTCGTCGGCGCGCCAGCCCAGCATGTGCTCGGCCGCCGGGTTGACGAAGGTGGTGATGCCGTCGGCATTGACGCCGTAGATGCCCTCGCCGGCGGCGGCCAGGATCATCTGGTTCTCGCGCTCGATCTCGCGGAAGAAGCGTTCGGCCCGGCGCCACTCCTCCAGGCCCTGGCGGTGATAGCTGTTGGCCTCGTTGTCGACGGTGCGGTAGCGCAGCAAGGTCAGGTCCAGGATCGACACCAGCAGGCACAGCCGGTCGCGCTGCGGGCAGGCGATCAGGCTGTGCTCCAGGTTCATCTCGCTGCCGTCGGGCCGGCGCAGCACCAGGTCGCGGCTCCACGCGTGACCGCGGTCGATGGCCTCCTCGGTGAACACCAGCAGCTCGCCGCGCGATTCGCCGTACAGGCTGGAAAAGCGGCGCTTCAGCAACTCATCGGGGGTCAGCGCAAAGATCGCGCAGGCTGCCTTGTTGGCACGCAGGATGCTGTCGTTCAGGGGGTCGACCACCAGGCGCGGCTCCGGTGCCCGCTCGAAGGCCGCCTTCAGCGCCTCGCCGGCAATGACGCTTTGGGGCAGGTCGCCGCGGATCTCGCGCTCGGCGCGCGGCGGCAGAAGGGAGGGCAGGAGATCGGTCGGGCTGGGCGGCACGGCAGGCACTCCGGTGCGCCTGGGGGCGGGTCTGGGGTCGGGTCCTGGGGACGACTCTTATTACGAAAAATCATAACGCCATTACGAAGATTTGAATATTACGAAGAATCGTAAATGTCGATTGGCCGCGGCGGTCGCTCTAAGGGTTTGGAATCCCTTTCTTCTGTGCGCTGCACAAAACTGGCACGGCGCTTGCTGTTATAGGGAAAAGGGCCGGCGGCCGGCGCTCCCGCGCGAAAGGGAGCCTCGGGCAAGGTCCAGCAGCCGTCAGATCAAGCCGTCCAGATCAACAGGGGGACAGACATGGCTTCGAAGCGTCCGTTTAACGCGGTGGGTAATTCCTTAGGCGATCCTTTCAGCGGCGACAGCGACCTGCGCCACGGCGTCGGCTGCGGCTGCAGCGCTTGCGGTGGGGCCGCGGACTCGCATCCTCATAGCGAAGCGGCCGACGCCAACCCGCTGCGCAGCAGCGACGATATCCTGGAGCGCGCGGTGGAAAGCGCGGTCGTGCGCTCGGTCTTCGGCCACAACGAACTGTCGCGGCGCAGCTTCGCCGCCCTGCTGGGCGGCACCACACTGTCGGCGGCACTCTCGGCCGTGTTCCCGATGGACAAGGCCAAGGCGGCGATCCTCGACACCCTCGGCAAGCCGGAGAAAGCCAAGCTGAACGTCGGCTTCGTGCCGATCACCTGCGCGACGCCGATCATCATGGCCAAGCCGCTGGGCTTCTACGAAAAGTACGGCCTGGATGTTGACGTCATTAAGACGGCGGGCTGGGCCGTCGCGCGCGACAAGTCGCTGAACAACGAATACGACGCGGCGCACATGCTGACGCCGATGCCGCTGGCGATCACCATGGGCGCCGGTTCCACGGCGACGCCCTTCATCATGCCGGCGGTGGAGAACATCAACGGCCAGGCCATCGTCCTGCACGTCGACCACAAGGACAAACGGGACCCCAAGCAGTGGAAGGGCTTCAAGTTCGGTGTGCCCTTCGAATACTCGATGCACAATTTCCTGCTGCGCTACTACGTGGCCGAGGCCGGGCTGGATCCCGACAAGGACATTCAGATCCGTGTCGTACCGCCGCCGGAGATGGTCGCCAACCTGCGCGCCGGCAACCTGGACGGCTACCTCTCGCCGGACCCCTTCAATCAGCGCGCGGTGTGGGAGAAGGTGGGCTTCATCCACATCCTCACCAAGGAAATCTGGGAAGGCCATCCCTGCTGTGCCTTCGCCTGCTCGGCCGAGTTCGCCCAGACTCTGCCGAACACCTACGGCGCCTTGCTGAAGGCGCTGGTCGACGGCACCCAGTACGCCAGCAAGCAGGAGAACCGCAAGGAGATCTCCGCCGCCATCGCGCCGACCAACTACCTGAACCAGCCGGTGCCGGTGATCGAGCAGGTGCTGACCGGACGTTATGCCGATGGCCTGGGCAACGTGAAGAACGTGCCCGACCGCATCGACTTCGACCCCTTCCCCTGGCACTCCATGGGCGTGTGGATTCTCACCCAGATGAAGCGCTGGGGCTACATCGAGGGCGAGGTCGACTACAAGGGCATCGCCGAGCAGGTCTATCTGACCGCCGACTGCGGCAAGATCATGAAGGATCTTGGCCTCACGCCGCCGGACAAGACCTACCAGAAGTACACCATCATGGGTAAGGAGTTCGATCCGGACCAGCCGGAAGCCTACGCCAAGAGCTTCGCGATCACGCGGGTCTAGGCGGCATGGCTTTGCCCCTCGGCCTGCGGGCGCTCATCCTCTCCGCCGTGCTGCTGGTGGCGGGGCTGGGCATCTGGGAGTTGTCGACGCCGGCGGTGAAAGCCGCCGGCGAGATGACAGAATACGAACTGCTGATGGGCGGCGCCGACCAGGAGGCCCGGGTGCCGCCGCCTTCGCAGATCATCGTTCGCGCCTGGGAGGAACTTTCCAATCCCTTCTACGACAATGGGCCGAACGACAAGGGCATCGGCATTCAGATCGCCTATTCGCTGTTCCGCGTGTTGACCGGTTACTTTCTGGCCGCCCTGGTCGCCATTCCCGTCGGGTTCCTGATCGGCATGTCGCCGCTGATGTACCGGGCGCTGGATCCCTTTATCCAGGTGCTGCGGCCGATCTCGCCGTTGGCGTGGATGCCGCTGGCACTGTTCATCATCAAGGACAGTGAATACTCGGCGATCTTCGTCATCTTCATCTGTTCCATCTGGCCGATGCTGATCAACACCGCCTTTGGCGTTGCCGGCGTGCGCAAGGACTGGGTGAACGTGGCGCGCACCCACGAACTGGGGCCGTTGCGCACCGCGCTGACCGTCATCCTGCCGGCGGCGGCGCCGACCATCGTCACCGGCATGCGTATCTCCATCGGCATCGCCTGGCTGGTGATCGTCGCCGCCGAGATGCTCGTGGGCGGCACCGGCATCGGCTACTACGTGTGGAACGAGTGGAACAACCTCGACCTTACCAGTGTGATCTTCTCGATCCTGGTGATCGGTGTGGTCGGCATGCTGCTCGATGCCGCCTTCGCCCAGGTCCAGCGCGCCGTGCGCTATCAGGAATAGGGGCAGCGACATGGAAAAGCCGTTTCTCGAAATCGACGCCCTGGCCAAACGCTACCCGAGCCCGGAAGGTGGCGAACTGACGGTTTTCGAAGACGTCAGCTTCGACATCGACAAGGGCGAGTTCGTCTGCATCATCGGCCATTCCGGCTGCGGTAAGTCGACCATCATGAACGTGCTGGCCGGCCTCGACACCGCGACCGCCGGGGCGGTCACCATGGACGGCAAGGAGGTGGTGGGGCCCAGCCTGGACCGTGGCGTGGTGTTCCAGAACTACTCGCTGCTGCCGTGGCGCTCGGCCCTGAAGAACGTCACCTTCGGGGTGCGCGCGCGCCATCCCGAGTGGTCGAAGGAGCAGGTCCTCGAACACTCCTACAAGTACCTGGAGATGGTGGGGCTCTCCGGCGGCGCCGAGCACCGCAAGCCCTCGCAGCTGTCCGGCGGCATGCGCCAGCGGGTCTCCATCGCCCGCGCCTTCGCCATCCGCCCCAAGCTGCTGCTGCTCGACGAGCCTTTCGGCGCGCTCGACGCGCTGACCCGCGGCACCATTCAGGACGAACTGATCCGCATCTGGTCCGGCTCCGACCAGACGGTCTTCATGATCACCCACGACGTCGACGAGGCGATCCTGCTGGCTGATCGTATCCTGCTGATGACCAACGGCCCCTACGCGCGGGTCGCCGAGAGCGTGGTGATCGACATTCCGCGCCCGCGCAACCGGGCGGAGATCATTCACGACAAGGCCTACTACAACATCCGCAACCACCTGGTGGAGTTCCTCGCCCTGCGTTCCAAGGTTCTGGCGGACGAAGCGGGCGGCGACCGCATGGCGGGACAAGGCGGGGAGGGCGGGCCGCGGCGTCCGCTCACCGTGCGTCCCGGTGTTTCGGAAGACCCCGGTAATCCGGACGAAGACGGCGAGCCGGCGCGTCGCGCCGACGGCAGCGTGATTTCCCTGGTCCGGTGAGGACGCATTCTTTTGACAAGCACGACAATCGAAGAGGCAAGACCATGAACAAAGCCGACGTGGCGGAAATGATCATCGAGAAGAAGAAGACCGCGGGCCTGACCTGGGAGGGCATCGCCGAGTCCATCGGCATGTCGCCGGTCTTCACCACCTCGGCCTGCCTGGGCATGAATTCCCTGCCGCGGGACAAGGCCGACATGCTGGTGAAAACCCTGGCATTGCCCCAGGAGGCCGCCGTGGTGCTGGCGGAATTCCCGACAAAGGTGTTCAGCCAGATGGTGCCGACCGACCCCTGCATTTATCGGCTCTACGAGATCGTCGGCGTCTACGGCGAGACCATCAAGGAGCTGATCCAGGAAAAGGGCGGCGACGGCATCATGAGCGCCATCGACTTCGAGCTGTACGTGGAAAAAGTGCCCGATCCCAAGGGCGACCGCATCGAAGTGAAGATGAGCGGCAAGTTCCTGCCCTACAAGGCCTGGTAAAGCCAACGGATAAGGCGCTTTCGGTTTCCCTGCGCGTCATCGTCGCCCTCGGGTTGCTTCCCCGGGGGCGACTTTTTTATCTCCCCGATGTCATCCCGGGGCGACATCGGAGCGGTGGCCTTATGGCTCCGGTTGGACTTCCGGGCGCTGGATCTGCGGGCCGAACTGCTCGACCACCTTGTCGGCCTCGTAGACCTGGAAGGCGCTGCCGCTGTCTGCCGGAATCTGGGCGCCGGAGAACGGCTCGATGGTGAGCATGGCCCGAAACGTGGTGCGTTCGCTTTGGCTGCTCGGGCCCGGGTAGGGCCGGTAGTAGCGGCGATGATAGGGGCCGTAGTAGGGATAGCCCCAGCTGTCGTAGTCCCGGGTTACCTCGGTCAGCTGGTTGGTCTGCTTGTCGTGCACCGCGAAGCGGTCGCTGCCCATCTGCAGGGTCAACTCGGCGGCGCGATAGAGGCAGTAGTTCTGCGCCCGCTCCTTCGAGGTCGCGCCGTTGCCCTGGAACGTCACCCGGTACAGCCCCTTGCCCAGGCTTTCCTCGGCGTAGCCGTCGCGCCCGGTCAGCGGCGCATAGAGGCTGGGCTGCGGCGCGGTACAGGAGGCCAGCAGCAGCGTCAGCAGCAAAAGGGCGGTGCGCGGTGCCATCTTCAGCAGATAGGCACGTCCGGCGCCTTAGACAATACAGCGGTTCAGGAAGGCGAGGGTGCGCTCGCGGGCGATGCCGGCGCTTTCGGCGTGGTAGGAACCGCGCATCTCGCAGTTGAAGCCGTGGCCCGCCCCGGGATAGGTGAAGATCTCGGCCTCGGACTGGGCCTCGGCAACGTCCTTCACCTGGTCCAACGGAATGCCGCTGTCCTCTTCGCCGAAGTGCAGCATCACCGGGCAGGTCGGCTGCTCGTTGCGGAACTCGTAGACGTCGCCGCCGTAGTAGCCCACTGCGGCCGCCGGATTCAGGCGGGTGGCGGCGAGCCAGGCCAGAGAGCCGCCCCAGCAGTAGCCGATGACGCCCACCTTGCCGGCGCCGGCAAGGAATCCCATGGCGGCGGCGATGTCCGCCAGTGCCTGGTCATAGTCGATCTTGCGGCGGATGGCGCGGCCCTGGGCGATGTCGTCCTTATCGTAGCCCAGCTCGATGCCGGGTTCGACGCGGTCGAACAGAGCGGGGGCGATCGCCAGGAACCCCTCGGCGGCGTAGCTGTCGGCAACGCCGCGGATGTGGACGTTGACGCCGAAGATTTCCTGCACGACGACCAGGCCGGCTTTCGGTTGTTCCGCCGGCCGCGCCACGTAGGCATCGAAGCTGTGGCCGTCGTTGGCGGTCAGTTTCACGGTTTCGCCCATCTCATCCGTCTCCCGTCGTTCGATTTCACGTGTTCGGCGGGTTAACGTTTAGCAGGGCGGCAGCGTTCCGCGCCAGACTCGCTTGGATGGAGCCCAGACGCTCCGGGCTCCAGACGCTCCGGGCTCCAGACGCTCCGGGCTCCAGACGCTCTGGGCCCAGACACTCTGGGGCTCAAACGTTGAAGCGGAAATGGAAGACGTCGCCGTCCTGGACGACGTACTCCTTGCCCTCGGCGCGCATCTTGCCGGCGTCTTTGGCGCCTTGCTCGCCGCCGCAGGCGATGAAGTCGTCGTAGGCGATGGTCTCGCCGCGGATGAAGCCGCGTTCGAAGTCGGTGTGGATGACGCCGGCGGCCTGCGGCGCCTTACTGTTGCGCCGCACGGTCCAGGCGCGCGCCTCCTTGGGGCCGACGGTGAAGAAGGTAATGAGATCCAGCAGCTGGTAGCCGGCACGGATGACGCGGGCCAGGCCGGTTTCCTCCAGGCCCAGGCTTTCCAGGAACTCCCGCTTCTCGGCCGGGTCGCCCAGCGCGGCGACTTCCGCCTCGATGGCGGCGGAGACCACCACGCAGGCGCCGCCGGTCTCGGCCGCGCGCTGCTCGACCAGGGCCGAGTACTTGTTGCCGGTCGCCGCCGATTCTTCGTCGACGTTGGCGGCATACAGGACCGGCTTGGCGCTCAGCAGCTGCAACTGGCGGAACAGCGGCTTCTGGTCGTCGCTGAGTTTCACGCTGCGCGCCGGCTTGCCGGCTTCCAGCGCTGCGATCACCGGCTCCAGGATGGCGAGGCGGTCCTTGGCGTCCTTGTCGTTGCCGCGGGCGCGCTTGATCGCCGCGTCACGCTGCTTCACTGCGGAATCCAGGTCGGCGAGCATCAGCTCGGTCTCCACCGTCTCGGCGTCGCGGATCGGGTCGACCGAACCCTCGACGTGGGTCACCTCGCCGTCGAAGCAGCGCAGCACGTGGACGATGGCGTCGACCTCGCGGATGTTGGCGAGGAACTGGTTGCCCAGGCCTTCGCCCTGGGAGGCACCGCGCACCAGCCCGGCGATGTCGACGAATTCCAAGACGGTGGGGATCTCCTTGGCCGACTTGGCGATCGCCATCAGCTTGTCCAGGCGTGGGTCGGGCACCGGCACGCGGCCGACGTTGGGCTCGATGGTGCAGAAAGGATAGTTGGCCGCTTCCGCCGCTGCCGTCTCGGTCAGGGCGTTGAACAAGGTGGACTTGCCGACGTTGGGCAGGCCGACGATACCGCAATTGAATCCCATGGATCAGTCGTCGCTTTCGGAGGTAGGAACAGAAGAAGGGGCCGCATCGCCGCCTTTGCCGTCGGCATCGCCGTCCGGCTTCTTGCGCGGCGGCTTGGGGCGGGGCGGGTTCATGATCTCGGCGACCCGCGACATGAAGCGCGGCGCATCGCCGGCGGCGAGGGCGGGAATTTCACAAGCCACGGCGTCCAGCAGCTTTTCCAGCCAGACCTTGTCGGCCTTGGCGAAGTCGCCCAGCACGTGGCCGTGCACCAGCTCCTTGTCGCCGGGATGGCCGACGCCCAGGCGCACCCGCCAGAAGTCCTTGCCGATGTGGGCCTCGAGGGAGCGGATGCCGTTATGGCCGCCGGTGCCGCCGCCCTGCTTCACGCGGATCTTGCCGGGGGCCAAATCGATCTCGTCGTACAGCACGATGACGTCTTCGGGCGCCAGCTTGAAGAAGCGCAGCGCCTCGCCGACCGACCGGCCGGACTCGTTCATGAAGGTCTGCGGCTTCAGCACCAGGACCTTCTCGCCGTCCAGGGAGCCTTCGGCGCAGTCCGCCTGGAAGCGGCTGCGCCAGGGCGAAAAGGAATGGCGGCGGACGATCTCGTCCACCGCCATGAAGCCGATGTTGTGCCGGTTGTTGGCGTAGCGGGGGCCCGGATTGCCGAGCCCGGCGAGCAACAGCATGCGGGCAACCTCTTGGCTTGGCCGTTTGCCGCCCCCGCGGGTACAAGGCCCGCGAGGGCGGACGTAACGTAAGGCGCAGGCTTAGTCCTCTTTGGACTCGTCCTCGTCCTTCTTCTCGGCCTCGCCTTCACCCTCGGCGGCTTCCTCGTCCTCGGACTCTTCGCGCGCCACGGTCGGGGCGGCGATGGTCGCGATGGTGAAGTCGCGGTCGGTGATGGTCGGATGCACGCCGTCCGGCAGCTTCACCATGGAGATGTGAATGCCGTCGCCGACCTGCAGGCCGGCCAGATCGACCTCGATGTGCTGAGGAATGGCATCCGCGCGGCAGGTGAGCTCGACTTCGTGGCGGACCACGTTCAGCACGCCGCCTTCCTTGATGCCCGGGCACTGGTCCTCGTTGATGAAGTGGACAGCCACTTCGACGTGGACGCTGGTGGCGGCGGACACGCGCAGGAAGTCGATGTGGACCGGCTTATCGGTCACCGGATCGAACTGCACGTCGCGGGCCAGGGCCCGCTCGGACTTGCCGTCGACCTTCACGTCGAACAGGGTGGAGAAGAAGCCGCCCTGATGCAGCAGCTTGATCAGCAGCCGCTCTTCGACCGAGATCATGTTGGGGTCTTTCTTTGCACCGTAGACCACGCCGGGAACCAGTCCGGCACGACGTGCGGCGCGGGCTGGCCCCTTCCCGGCCCGGTCCCGCGCAACGGCGGGCATCTCGATAACGTCAGACATAGTCACTCTCCTTGACGAAGGAAACGGACGCCGGCCCCATGCCGCCATCCGTCTTGCCCGACCCGGCCTCCAGGGGTGCCGGCATCGGTAAAGCTCAAAATCTCTCGGCCTGGTGCGCCCCTACAGGGCAGGCACGTCGAACAGGCTCGACACAGACCGCTCGTCGCTGATGCGCTGCATGGCATCGCCGATCAGCGGAGCGATCGAAATCTGGCGGATGTTCTGGGCCACCCGCACGGCCTCGGTCGCCTGGATGCTGTCGGTCATGACCAGCTCCTCCAAGGGGGAGGAGGCGACCCGCGCCACGGCCCCGCCGGACAGCACCCCGTGGGTGATATAGGCGGAAACGGCGGTGGCCCCGGCATCCATCAGGGCGACGGCGGCGTTACACAGGGTGCCGCCCGAATCGACGATGTCGTCCACCAGGACGCAACGCCGTCCCTTCACGTCGCCGATGATGTTCATCACCTCGGAGACTCCGGCACGTTCGCGGCGCTTATCGATGATCGCAAGGTCCGCGTCAAGCGGTTTGGCGATGGCCCGGGCACGCACCACGCCGCCCACATCGGGGGAGACGATGGTCAGGTTGCCCTTGCCGTTCTTCTCCAGGATGTCCTTGGTAAACACCGGGGTGGCGAAGAGGTTATCGGTCGGAATGTCGAAAAAGCCCTGAATCTGGCCGGCGTGGAGCTCCAGGGTCAGTACCCGGTCGGCCCCGGCGGCGGTGATCAGGTTGGCCACCAGCTTGGCCGAGATCGGCGTGCGGGGGGCCGACTTGCGGTCCTGGCGGGCATAGCCGAAGTAGGGCAGAACCGCGGTAATCCGCCGTGCCGAGGCCCGTTTCAGGGCGTCCATGGCGACCAGCAGTTCCATCAGGTTGTCGTTCGCCGGGTAGGACGTCGACTGAATCATGAAGACGTCTTCGCCGCGTACGTTCTCGTGGATCTCGACGAAGACCTCCATGTCCGAGAAGCGGCGCACGCTGGCCTTGGTTAGTTCCAGGTTCAGAAAGGCGGAAATCGCCTCGGCCAGCGGCCGATTGCTGTTCCCGGTCATAATTTTCATGGCGGTGTCCCTACTCGCTGGGCATGGACCGTTGGGCGCGGCCCGAAGGCGGCCGTCTTGCCCTTCCCCTTGGGCCCAGGCGGGCGGACCATATCAATGCGCCCCGGCCCTGTAAACGGCCTTGGCCAGCCTATCGCGGGACTTTCTGCCCTGCCTTTCCAGGGGCTTCCGGCAGGCGGCAGCGGGATCGCCCGATGGGTGAGATTCCGTCGGAAAACGAAGCTTTTGGCTGTGGCACGCGGCCTGGCCCGGGGGCGGGCTTACATGAAAAAACAGCTCGCCAGCAGGCCCAGCAG
>ERZ1740062.39-NODE-39-length-97052-cov-7.529326_pt1 | contig 97052 bp, 86 predicted proteins | sample MGYA00581741_ERZ1740062 | MGnify/ENA primary metagenome ERZ1740062 (study PRJEB43018, sample SAMN04849747) | marine metagenome | isolation source: floating plastic debris | place: Pacific Ocean | collected 2008-09-01 | study: EMG produced TPA metagenomics assembly...
CATCAATGTCTGCCACTGCGCGACCTCGTCGCAGCCGAGTTCCGGCGGCAACATGCCGAAGCTGGTTGCCCCGGGTGCCGGCGGTACGCCGGCGGTCAAGGCGGCTCAGTAAGGCGGGCGTCCCTCTCCGTCCGGTTGCGTGCCGGCCGGAGAGGGGTCGTCACAAATCGTTCTCTTAAACGTCACACGCGAGACATCCCCCTGTTCTAGCCTTGGCGCCGCGCGGAGTCCTTCCGCGCCGATTTTCTCTGCGCTTCTTTTGGGGGACACCACGATGAACCGACGCGCGCTTGTGCTGGCGGGGCTGATTGCCCTGAGCCCGGCCACCGCTGCTTTTGCCATGGACATGAAACTGCTCACGACCGACGATCCGCTGACCACCTGGCGGACGGTGACTTATCCCGGCGGCAAGACCTCGGCTTTTTCCGTGGGCATCGGCTCGGCCGCCTTCCGCCACCCGGGCGACCCGGCCAACGTGATCTACACGGCTTCCGACCGCGGGCCGAACTTCACCTGCAAGGCCGCCAAGAAGATCATGGGCGCGGAAAGCCAGGCGCTGTGCAAGGACGTGAAGGGCGCGCGTTTCTACCCCACGCCGGACTACACCCCGTCGATCTACCGCCTGGAACTCGACCCGGCCTCCGGCACCTTCGCGGTGAAGGACGTGATCTCCCTGAAGACCGCCTCGGGCCTGGCCGTCACCGGGCTGCTGAATCCGCAGACTGCCGCCTCGACCGATCAGGGTCTCGATGCGCAAGGCAACAAGCTGGCCTACGATCCCAACACCATCGACGCCGAGGGCCTGGTGAAGCTGTCCGACGGCAGCTTCTGGATCGGCGAGGAGATGGGTCCTTCGGTGCTGCATGTCGCCGCCGACGGGCGCATCGTGAAGCGCATCGTGCCGGCCGACGCCGTCGCCGACTACAAGGACGCCGATACCGAGATCGTCGGCGGCCTGCCGGCCATCCTGTCCAAGCGGCACGGCAACCGCGGCATCGAATCCATGGCGGTGTCGCCGGATGAGAAGTTCCTCTACTTCATGCTGCAGAACCCGCTCGATAATCCGAACTCGAAAGCTTACGCCCAGGCCAAGAACACCCGCCTGTTCAAGATGGAGCGCGAAAGCGGCAAGTTGGTCGGCGAGTATGTCTACCAGTTGGACGACCCGCAGAGCTTCGCGCTCGATCCTTCCGATAAGCAGAATGCGCCCCGTGTCTCTGAGGTTGCGGCCATCGGCCTCGACCGCCTGCTGGTGCTGGAGCGCACCGACGCGACGACCAAGCTGCACGAGGTCTCGCTCGCCGGCGCGACCAACATCCTGGGCAGCCCGTGGGACGACGCCGCGACCAGCCCCAGCCTGGAGCTCAGCAACGATCTTTCCGGCACCGGCGTCACGGCGCTGACCAAGACGCTGCGCTTCGACACGGCGCGCGACTTTCCGGACGCGCCGGTGAAGCTGGAAGGCATTGCCATTCTGGGCAACGGCAGCCTGGCGCTGATCAACGACAACGACTTCGGCATCACCGGCGATGCGACCAAGGTGCTATTGGTCGGCGGTGCCGTGAAGGCGGATACTGCCGTTTACACGGACTGAGCCTGCCGGGGTCCCGGCGGATCGTCCGTGGGGACCAGGCGTTCTCTGAAAGCCTCCCATTGGGCCTAAGCCTGTCACTTGCCGGCCGGCACCGTCACCGCGGTGCCGGCCGTTTTCTTGCTGCGTTTCTCTTGCGGGCCGGCTCGGTTACACTCAGGGCCTGTTTTCCGCTGGAGAGTCCATGCCGCGTCCCCTGCCGCGCATTGTCGCCGAAACCACGCCCTGGCAGCGCGCGCCGCGCCCGCTGCCTGGGGCGCGCTCGGTTTTCGCCATCGGCGACGTGCACGCCCATGCCGACCACCTCTGGACGCTGCACGAGCGCATCGCCGGCATCATCGCGCTGGAACTGGGCGATGCGCAGCAGGCCGGGGCGGTTTCCGTGGTGTGGCTGGGCGACTACATCGATCGCGGCTGGCAGCCGCTGCAAACCCTCGACCTGGTGGCTGCCGGACTCGGCCTGCCCGGTGTCGAGGAGATCCGTCTGGTCGGCAATCACGAGATCTACCTGATCGAGGCGGCGACCGGTGAGGACTTGAGCCTGCCGCAGCTGCTCAACTGGTGGCGTTTCGGCGGCGAGGAGACCCTGAAGTCCCTGGCGCCCGACGCGCGCATCGAGGAGCCCGCCGAGCTGGCAGCGGCGCTCTGCGAGAGCCTGGGGCCTGAGCGCCTCGCCTTTCTCCAGGGCCTCGCGCTGCGCCACCGCATCGGCGACTATGTCTTCGTGCACGCCGGGCTTAACCCGGAACGGTCCCTAGAGGACCAGACCGAACGCGACCTGCTGTGGATCCGGGAGCCTTTCCTCAGCGGCCATCATTGGCCCCATCCGGTGACCGTGGTGCACGGTCACACGCCGGAAGGACCGACGGCGCTGGCCCACCGCATTGGGGTCGACAGCGGCGTGTTCGCCAGCGGGCGGCTCACCGCGGTGGAACTGCGCGGCGACCGCCTGCGGTTCGTCTCGACCCGCGAGGAAGCGTAAGCGGGCAAAGCTTAACGGAAAGAGGTTTGATTTTTTGAGGGTTTGTCAGGAGAAACGCGGTTAACGGAAGCTTTCCGGCGGGTTTCCTCTTAAGCAAGCCCTAAGGGTTCCTGCGATAGAATTCTCAATGATTCCGCACGCTTTCCTCGATCACCTCATTCTTCGATCATTGAGAGGGCCGCGGCAGATCACGGAAAGGCACGCATGGCGCAGGTGACGGAAAAGCGCGAAGTCGACGTGGTTCTGAGCGAGGCCGAGCAGTTGCGCGAACAGCGCGACCGCTTCCTTGCCTTTGCCTTCGCCGCTTCCGATCTGCTGCTGGAGATCGGCGACGACAGCCTGATCCGCTATGCCGTGGGGGCGACCAACCAGCTGCTTGGCGGCCCGCCCCAGGCGGTCATCGGCCAGGGCTGGCTGGATATCTTCGTCGAAGGGGACCGCCCGCTGCTGGTCGCCAAGATCGGCTCCCTGGCGCCGGGCAAGCGCTGCGGCCCGATCCTGGTGTCGATCCGCACCCCGGCGCCCGTGCCGGTCAATGGCAAGCGGCCCCCGAGGCGGCATGCCCCGAAAACCCTAAAGGTGGTTTTCAATGCCTGCCGCATCCCTGACCACGAGGACGTCATCTACTGTACCCTGACGGTGGCCAACATCGGCCTCGCCAAGGCGGCGCGGGCCCAGGCGGCACGCAGCGACAACGGCCTGCTCGGCCGCCAGGCCTTCGAAGAGGCGGCGGCGGAAACCCTGGAGGCGGCCCGCGCAGCCGGTCAGGACGTCGAGATCACCTTCATTGAATTTGTCGGTGCCGCGGGCTTTCGCGAACGTCTGGGCAGCGACCGTTGGCAGGCCTTTTACGCCGATGCCGGCACGGTCATGCGCAGCGGTTCGGTGGATAGCGATGCTGCCGGCGCGATCACCGAGGATCGCTTCGGCATCGTCCACGAGGCGGGGGCCGACGTCGGCTCCGAGGTGCGCCGCCAGCTGGCCGAACTGGCCCGCACTTTCGATCCCGCCGGTGGCGGCCTGGAAGTCGAACAGGCCACCGTCGCCGCCTCGGTCGACGAACTGACCAGCGAGGAGGCGGCGCAGGCGCTGGTCTATACCATCAACAAGATGGCGTCCAAGGGCACCGGAAACCTCGGGGTCAACAGTCTGGCCGTTTCCTTCCACGAGCAGGTGATGGAAACCCAGGACCGCATCACCGCCTTCAAGACGGTGGTTGCCGCCAACAAGTTCGATTTTGCGTTCCAGCCCATCGTCGACCTGGAAACCCGGCAGACCTCGCACTTCGAGGCGCTGACCCGCTTCGCCCATGGCGAGTCGCCCTACCAGACCATCGTGTTTGCCGAGAACGTCGGCCTGATTCAGGACTTTGACCTGGCCTGCTGCAAGCGCGCCATCACCTTCATGGCCGAACGTGCCGACAGCACGCCGGTGAACCTGGCGGTCAACCTTTCCGGCCTGTCGCTGCAAAACGATGTCTTCGTCGAAACCTTGATGGGCCTGCTGCGCAAGCAGTCCAATCTGGCCGGCCGCCTGATGTTCGAAGCCACCGAGTCGTCGCGCATGCACGACCTGGAGCGGGTCAGCCGGGTGTTCAATGCGATGAAGGGGCTGGGCTTCTCCATGTGCCTCGACGACTTCGGGGCCGGCGCCGCGTCGTTCCAGTATCTGCGGGCGCTGGAGGTCGATTACGTGAAGATCGACGGCACCTATACCCGCCGGCTGCTGAGCTCCGACCGCGACAGCTTGATGCTGCGCAACCTCTGCGATCTCTGCGCCGATCTGAACATCAAGACCATCGCCGAGATGGTGGAACTGGACGACCAGGTCGACAAGCTGCGCAGTCTGGGGGTGCACATGGGCCAGGGCTATCTGCTGGGCCGCCCGGCGCCGCAGCCGGTCTTTGCCGGGGCCAAGCGCCGTCCGGGCCGGTCGTGAGCGGGGCGGATTGCCTGGAAATCCGAGGATTTCCGGGGATTTCCGGCGGGTTGATTGGGGCCGTCCGGGACCCCATTTATGTTGAGGCGGCGCCGTTCTTCGGGCCGCTGGCGGCTGGAGGGCCAAGAGGTCTCCGGGACCGTGCAACATGAGGGCAGCCTTGCCCTCGGCCTTGCTCAAGGAGGAGGAGGCAGACCGTTACATGACGCGCTTGTCACTTTTCAACAGCCCGCTCCTGCTTGGTTTCGAGCAGTTCGAGCAGGCCATCGACCGCATCTCCAAGACGGCGGAAGGATATCCCCCGTACAACGTGGAGCAGCTCGGCGAAAACCGGCTGCGCATCACGCTGGCCGTGGCCGGGTTCACCGAAGAGGATCTCTCCGTCCAGATTGAGGATCGCCAGCTTGTCATCCGGGGCAAGCAGGCCGACGACCACGACCGGGTCTATCTGCACCGCGGCATCGCCGCGCGGCAGTTCCAGCGCAGCTTTGTGCTGGCGGAAGGCATCGAGATCACCGGTGCCACGCTTGAACGCGGTCTGCTCCACATCGAACTGGAACGGCCGGCCGTGGAGCCCGAAGTGCGCACCATCAAGATCGTGACACAGGACGTTGCCGACGGCTCAGGCCCCGCTATCGGCGGCCCGGTCATCGAAGGTATTGGATCGGAGGGACGTAAATGAAACAGCAGATCGCCTACAGCGAACTCTCACCGCAGGATTTCCAACTGCTTGGAATCAACGACATCGCCTATGTGAAGAAGGAACGCGAGGACGGCAAGGACGTCTTCATGATCCACTCCGCAGACGGCAGTGCGATCACCGCCCTGGCCGACTTTGACGTCGCCTTTGCGGCAGTGCGCCAGAACGGCCTGGAGCCGCTCAGCGTCCACTGAGGCCGGCCTAACAACCAGGCAGGCTCGACCAGCAAGCAGAAGGGCCGCTTCCCACTACCGGGAAGCGGCCCTTTGCTTTTCGTGTTTCGATCGCCAGGCTGCGGGTTCAGGCCCCCGGTTTTAGGCCGAGGGTTCAGGTCGCCGGGTCAGGCGGCGTGGCTCGCCTGGTTCTGGGTCAGCAGGGCGTAGATCGCCTCGGCGCTGTCGGTGCCGCGCAGCTTCTCGCAGACGGCACGGTCGCGGAACAGCCGGGACACCCGGGCCAGGGCCTTCAGGTGGTCCGCGCCGGCGGTTTCCGGTGCCAGCAGCACGAAGATCAGGTCGACCGGGTGCTCGGCGATGGCATCGAAGTCGATCGGCGTCTCCAGCCGGGCGAACAGCCCGTACAGACGGTCCAGCTCCGGCAGCTTGCCGTGCGGGATGCCGATGCCGTGGCCGACGCCGGTGGTGCCCAGGCGTTCGCGCTCCATCAGCACCTCGAACAGCGCCCGTTCGGGCTGGCCGGTGATTTCGGCGGCCTTCTTGGCCAGTTCCTGGAGAGCCTGCTTCTTGCTGGTGACGCGAAGATTCGCGACTACGCTCTCAGGTAAGATCAGATCAGAAATATCCATCAGCAACCTTAGGTCCCTCGGCCGGTCATTCGCCGCGGTTTCCGCGCGGATCGAGCCAGCCGATGTTTCCGTCGCTCCGTTGGTAAATCATGTTGAGGCCGCCGTGCGCGCTGTTGCGAAACATCATGGCCGGCAGATTGCCCAGGTCCATGCGCATGACCGCCTCACTTACCGTGAGCGTCGGAATTTCTGTTGTCATCTCCGCAACGATGGCCGGTTGTCCGTCCGCGTTGCTCTCGTCTTCATTCTCCTCAGGGCCTTCCCCAGCCAGGATGTACTGCTGGGCGGGCAGAGGGGCCGATTCCGCGGCCTTGCTGTTATGGTCCCGCAGGCGGCGCTTGTAGCGGCGCAGGCGCTTCGACAGGCGCTCGGCGGCCGCATCGAAGGCGGGATAAGGCTCGTTGGCCTCGCCCTGGGCCTCCAGCTGAATGCCGCGGCCCACATGCGCCGAGATCACGGCGCGGTAGAGATGTGCCTCGCGCGACAGCGTTACGGCAACCTCCAGCGCATCCCCGAAGTATTTATCGAGAATACGAGAAAGGCTTTCATCAACGTGTGTTCGCAGCGCGTCACCGACGTCCAGCTGCTTTCCCTTAACGGAGAGCTGCATATTCGCTTTTGTGGATTGAAACGAGGTGGCTTACCACCATCACAGCATGCCTGATAGGCAAGGCGGGCGCAACATAGAGACGGCCCCAGGTGAAGTCAATAGGCTGTGTCCAATGGTTAACCGACCCTTCGGAGTCTAGTATAGAAACAATGAAATCAGATAGTTAGATCTGATTTACCAGGCCGGATTTCTCGCGCCGGCGCTGCACCGAGGAGGGGATTCGCATGGCCTCGCGGTACTTGGCCACCGTGCGGCGGGCGATGTCGACGCCATCCTTGCGCAGCAGCTCGACGATGGTGTCGTCCGACAGGATGTCCTTGTTGCTCTCGGCGTCGATCAGCAGGCGGATGCGGTGGCGCACCGCCTCGGCCGAATGGGCGGTGCCATTGGCCCCGGCAATGGAGGCGGTGAAGAAGTATTTCAACTCGAAGGTGCCGCGCGGGGTGGCGATATATTTGTTCGAGGTCACCCGGCTGACCGTCGATTCGTGCATCTCGATCTCGGTGGCGATGTCGCGCAGGGTCAGCGGCCTCATCTGCTCGACGCCCTTGCGGAAGAAGGCGTCCTGCTGGCGCACGATTTCGGTCGCCACCTTCAGGATGGTGGTGGCGCGCTGGTGCAGCGCCTTGACCAGCCAGTTGGCCGACTGGAGGCGCTCATTCAGGTATTCGCGCTCCTTCTTGGAGCGCACGGCGTTGGAGATCTGGGCGTAGTATTCGGAATTGACCAGCACCCGCGGCACAGTCTCGGCATTCAGCTCGACGGTCCAGCCGCCCTGCCGGTCCGGACGCATCAGCACGTCGGGGATCACCGGCTGCGCCACCTCGCCCTCGAAAGTGAGCGCCGGGCGCGGGTCGAGCGCCTTGATCTCGGAGATCATGTCGACCAGGTCTTCCTGGTCGATGCCGCACAGCTTGCGCAGCCTGGCGTGGTCGCCTTTGGCCAGCAGTTCCAGGTTTTCGACCAGCGCCTGCATGGCCGGGTCGTAGCGGTCGCGTTCCTTGAGCTGCAGGGCCAGGCATTCGGCCAGCGAGCGGGCGAAGATACCGGTCGGCTCGAAGCCCTGCATGATGGCCAGCACCGCCTCCAGGCGGGCCGGCGGGCAGCCGAGCTGGCCGGCCAACTCGGCGAGGTCGGCGCCCAGGTAGCCGTTGTCGTCCAGCTGGTCGATCAGACAGGCGCCGATCGCCCGGTCGGTCGGATCTGACAGCGCCATGTGCAACTGCCCGGAGAGGTGCTGGCGCAGGGTGACCGAGTCGGCCAGGCGCTGTTCCAGGGAGAATTCGCTATCGTCGCCGGAAGAGGTGCCGCTGTGCGAGGTGGTGAAGGCCGGCTCGCTGCCAGGACCTTCTCCGGCCGCGCTGTTGGTGTAGACGTTTTCGTAGTCGGTATCGAGGGGTGCGTCCGACGATGACGGCAACTGATCGGCGTTCGAGCGGTCGAGAGTGTCGGGGTCGGCGCGCCCGGCGTCGGCCATGTCGGTGTCCGCCCGGTCCGTGTCGGCCCGGTCAGCATCGGCCCGGTCGCCTGCGGAACCCTCGCCGCCGGAGTTGTCGCTGTCGGAATTGGCGTCAACGGCTTCGGCCTGCTGGTCCACTGAAGGACTCTCCAGCAGGGTATCGTTGGCGCCTTCGTCGCGGTCGAGCAGTGGATTTTGCTCGAGCTCTCGGTCTATTTCCGCCGCAAGTTCCAGATTGGAAAGCTGCAACAGCTTGATTGCCTGCTGCAGCTGCGGCGTCATGACCAGAGATTGGCGCTGGCGCAGTTCCAATCTTTGTGTCGCCGCCATATCGCTTAACCTTTTAGAGGCTAAACCTTTCGCCCAGGTAAACGCGTCGGACGTCCTCATGGGCGACGATCTCGTCCGGCGCGCCTTCCATCAGCACGACGCCGTCGTGGATGATGTAGGCGCGGTCGACGATCTCCAGGGTCTCGCGCACGTTATGGTCGGTAATCAGCACGCCGATGCCGCGATCCTTCAGGTGGGAAACCAGATCGCGAATGTCACCGACGGCGATCGGGTCGATGCCGGCCAGGGGTTCGTCCAGCAGGATGAAGCTGGGCTGCGAGGCGAGCGCCCGGGCGATCTCCACGCGGCGCCGCTCGCCGCCCGACAGGGCGACCGCCGGGGTTCTGCGCAGGTGGGTGATGGAGAACTCCGCCAGCAGGTTTTCCAGCGTCACCTCGCGCTTCTCGCGCACCGGTTCGATGACCTCCAGCACGCCGCGGATGTTCTGTTCCACAGTCAGGCCGCGGAAGATCGAGGCCTCCTGGGGCAGGTAGCCGATACCCAGGCGCGCGCGACGGTACATAGGCATGTCGGTGATGTCGTGGCCGTCCAGGGTGACCCAGCCGTAGTCCGGCGAGATCAGGCCGGTGACGATGTAGAAGCAGGTCGTCTTACCGGCGCCGTTGGGGCCGAGCAGGCCGACCGCCTCGCCGCGTTGCAGCGACAGGGTGACGCCGCGCAGCACCGGCCGCTTCTTGAAGCTCTTGCCGATGTTGACCGCCATCAGGCCGATGTTGTCGGAGACCAGGCGCGGCCCTTCGCTGTGGCCGCTGGCTGCCACGGGCGGGCGGCTGTCCTGCGGCCCGCCGGCTGTCTTGTTTGTCTTGCTTACCAAGTCTGTCCCCAATCGCCTCCGTCTCTGGCGCCCCGCCGGCCTACCCCCACCGGCTGACAAGGCGCTCAGGAACCGCCACCGGTTCCGGTTGTCGATCCGCCGCCCGCACCGCCGCCCACACCGCCGTCGGCTGGCGCGGTCTTGCTCTTGCTCGCCCGCGGCAGCACCAGGGCTTTCACCTGTGCCGGCTTGTCGGTACTGCCCGGCGGCGCGCCCAGCAGGCGGCTGATACCGGTCGCCATGTCGACCTCGGCATAGTTACCGTCCAGCTGGTTTTCGCCTTGCGTGATCTTCACGTCGCCAGCCAGCGTCGCCACCTCGCGGTCGACGAAGTAGCTACCTTCGCGGCCGCGGGCGTATTCCTTGGCGGTCAGGATCTCGACATTGCCGTTGGCGTCGATGCGGCGCACTTCCAGCTTGCCCTCGGCGTCTTCCTCGAAGTTGGCGGTCAGCACGTCGGCCTTGATCTGCTTGTCCTCGTGGGTGGCGTGGGCCTTGCCGCGCGCCACCGCTTTGCGCTGGCCTTCCCAATATTCCAGGCTGTCGCGCGCGGTCACCACGTCGCCCTTGCTGACCAGGCGCAGGTCGCCGCCGGTCATCACGAAAATCTGCTCGTCCAGTTTATACTGGCCCTTGTCGCCGTAGACGGAACCTTCCGGCGCATTGATGCGCACGTTGCCCACTGCCTCCAGCAGGAAGATCTCGCTGTTGCCTTCTTCACCTTGCGCCGGCTCGCGGTAGTAGGCGGTCAGCATGTCGGCCAGCACCTCGACCTCGCCGCTGGCGGCGCGTGCGTTGCCGCGGGCGATGTAGGTCTTGTCGTTGCGGTTCCACTCGATGCCGTCGTCGGCGTTAATCTCCAGCGGCTGGTCGCTCTCGCGCAGCTGCGTGGCGGTCTGTGCGCCGGCCGGCTGAAGCGCCGCGCCGGCCACCGCCAGCAGGATGGGGAGAACGAACGAAAGCGCCTTGCGCGCTACGGCAGCGCCGGTCATTGCGCGTTCTCCTTCAAGGTCTCGTCGCCGGGGGGCGCATTGGCCGGGATTTCACCTGCCGGCGTTTCGTTTTCCGGGGCTTTGCCTCCGGGGGTCTTGGCTCCGACGCCGGGCATCGTCTCTTTGGCATCAGGGTAGATCAGCAGGCGGCTCTTGCCGGTAAACACGATGACCTGGCCACGCTCGCGCAGGCGGAAACCCTCCGACTGCAGCTCGCCGGAGGGCCCCTCGCCGCTGACGGCGTTGTCGCCGGCGGCCGAGCCATTCTTCAGATCGACGGTGGCCGCGTCGGTGATGATGTTAAAGCCCTTGTCGTGGGTCAGGTGCACGGTACCGGCCAGGTCCAGCGTTTCCGCTTCGCGGTCGTAGTGCCCGACGCGGGCGGACAGTGCCACCAGGTCGCCCTGGGTGGTGCGGATGTCGGCCATGGGATGCTGCAGCTCGACGACGTTCTCGTCGTCCGGCGTCTGTGTCGCCAGGTCGGCAGCGACGGTGAACGGCTGGTTGTTTTCGTCGATGCCGCTGTAGCGTGCGTTCAGCATGTTCAGGGTCTTGGCCTGGTCGCGGGCGATCTTGGCGAAGTCGAGGCCGGAGCGGCTGACGTCGGGCATCAGCTGCGGCCAGGCGATCACCAGCAGCACCAACCCGGCGGCCAGCGCCGGCAACAGCAACTTCATGGAGCTGACGAAGAGGCTGTAGCTGTTGCGCCCTGACAGCCGCGGCGGCGGCGGGGTTTGAGTATCGCCCAGCTGCGCCGTTGCGGCGGCGCCGCGAGGCGTCGGGACCGTCGAATGGGCTGCAGTTTCCGCCATGGTCGCCAGAGGTTCCTTCAAATCACGCCGGCGCGCAGGCAGTCGTGCATATGCAGGATGCCGACCGGCCGGTCTGGCGGACCCGCTTCGTCGACGACGAAGACGCAGAGGAACGGCGGCGTGCTTGTGTTCATGAAGGCGACCGCCTCGGCCGCCAGGGCGTTGGCGCGGATGGTGCGCGGTTTGGCCGTCATGATGTCGGCGGCCTTCAGGGCCAGGATGTTCTGGTTCATGTGACGGCGCAGGTCGCCGTCAGTGATGATGCCGATCAGGCGGCGGTTGTCGTCGACGATGCCGACGCAGCCGAAGTGGCCGGCGGTCATGATCAGGATGGCTTCGGAGACCACGGTGTCGGCCCCGCACAGCGGCAGGGTGTCGGTGCCGTGCATCAGGTCGGCGACCCGCAGCAGGCGTTTGCCCAGCGCGCCGCCCGGATGGAAGACCTTGAAGTCGCTGGGCGAGAAGCCCTTGCGTTCCAGCAGGGCGACCGCCAGGGCGTCGCCGAGGGCCAGCATCAGGGTGGTCGAGGTGGTCGGCGCGAGGCCCAGCGGACAGGCTTCCGGGGCCCCCTGGGCCGCACCCGGCAGGATCAGGGCGAAATCGGCCGCTTCGGCCAGCGCGCTGTCGCTGCGCGCGGTCATCGCCACCAGCGGGATGGCGAAGCGCTTGGCGTAGGTGATGATGTCGCTGAGCTCCAGCGTGTTGCCGGAATTGGACAGGGCGATGACGGCATCCTTGGGGGTGATCATGCCGAGGTCGCCGTGGCTCGCCTCGCCCGGGTGGACGAACTGCGAAGGCGTGCCGGTGGAGGCCAGCGTCGCGGCGATCTTACGGGCGACATGGCCGCTTTTGCCCATGCCGGTCACGATGACGCGGCCTTCGACGGCGGCCAGGCGGGCGACGGCCCCGACGAAGGCGCCGTCCAGCAGATCGGCCAGGATGGCGATTGCCTTGGCCTCGGTGTCGAGGACGCGGCGCGCGACCTCCAGATCAGTCCGATCCGAGTCCGTGCCGTCCCGTTCTGCCGTGTCGGCGTCCAACTGTGCCTTCATGCCGTCTCTGTCTCTGGCCCTAGTGTTTGGCTCTGGCTGTGGTTCGAAATCTGGTTCGAAGCCTGGTTCGTCAGGGTGGGGCGCCGGTGATTCAGGAAGAGCCTGCGCTTGCCACCGACAAGGGCGGTCCCCCTGACTGGTACGGCACGCGTCGGCGCGGCATCCCCCGAATGCCGCGCGGCTCGCGGAAACTGTTCGCACCTTAGCACAGCCGGCCCCGCGCCTTGAAAGCCCCATAAGGCTATAGCCTCAAAAGGCCGGCCCGAAAAGGAGCGGCAACAGCCGCCAACCTCGCGCGCGCTCACAGCCGTGCCGGGCGGGCCATGCCCCGGTGAGGTGCCTTCCCGCGCCGCAGCGTCCCACCACCTTGTACGATCAAGCGGGGACGGCAATCCAGCCCGGAAATTGGGCCAAAGATTGAGCCGGATTCGGCCCAAAACAACCTTAGTGGGCGAAAATGTCGATTTCGTCCCAACCGGCGATGTCGAGGGCGGCACGCGCGGGCAGGAAGTCGAAGCAGGCCTTGGCGAGCCCGTCACGCCCCTCACGCGCCAGCATCACATCCAACTTGGCGCGCAAGGCGTGCAGATACAAGACGTCGGAGGCGGCATAGGCGAGTTGTTCCGGAGTCAGATCCGCGGCGCCCCAGTCCGACGACTGCTGCTGCTTGGACAACTCGACCCCCAGCAGCTCGCGGCAGAGATCCTTCAGGCCGTGGCGATCGGTATAGGTGCGGATCAGCTTGGAGGCGATCTTGGTGCAATAGACCGGGGTGCAATCCACCCCCAGATAGCGCCGGATCGCCGCCAGGTCGAAGCGGGCGAAGTGGAACAGCTTGGTGATCCCGGGATCGGCCAGCACCGCCTTCAGATTGGGCGCGTCATATGTGCCTTTGGCGAACTGCACCAGGTGGCAGACGCCGTCGCCGGCGGAAAGCTGCAGCAGGCACAGGCGGTCGCGGGACAGGTCCAGGCCCATGGTCTCGCTGTCGATGGCGATGGCCGTGCCCAGGCTGAGCCCATCCGGCAGGTCGCCTTTGTGCAGGTGAATTTCAGGAGAAGCCACGCGGTGTTCCGGTCATAAGAATCAAAGGGAATGTGCCGCCGGCCGGGAACTGCCGGAACGGGGTGCCGCCCAAGATAGGCGGTCAATTGAGGCTGTCAACTTGAACCCAGGCTTTGTATATATCGCCCAGGCTTATCCGGCCGGGGCTTTCCTGGCATCTGATGGGATTAATGGCATGAGCGGCATCGTGACGGTTTTCGGCGGCTCCGGTTTTCTCGGCCGCTATGTAGTGCAGCGCCTGGCGCGAGACGGCTGGACCGTCCGCGTCGCCGTGCGCCACCCGGGCCGAGCCAAGTTCCTGAAGCCGCTGGGCGATATCGGCCAGATCGTGCCGCTCTGCGTCCCTGTGCAGGACCCCGCGGCGGTTGCCGTAGCGGTTTCCGGCGCCGATGCGGTGATCAACCTGGTCGGCATCCTCTTCGAGGGCGGACGCCAGCGCTTCCAGGCGGTGCAGGCCGCGGGGGCGAAGGCCATCGCCGAGGCCGCAGCCGAGGCCGGCGTCAGCGCGCTGGTGCACATCTCGGCCATTGGCGCGTCGCCGGAGGCCCCGGCGGCCTATGCCCGCTCCAAGGGCCAGGGCGAGGCGGCGGTGCGGGCGGCTTTCCCAGGTGCCACCATTCTCAGGCCCAGCGTGGTGTTCGGCCCGGAAGACGGCTTTTTCAACCGTTTCGCCGAGATGGCGCGGTTTTCCCCGGCGCTGCCGCTGATCGGCGGCGGTAAGACCCGGTTCCAGCCGGTCTATGTCGGCGACGTCGCCCAGGCGGTGGTCAAGGCGCTGGACGACCCCGCCTGCCGCGGCAAGATCTATGAACTGGGCGGGCCCAAGGTCTACAGCTTCAAGGCGCTGATGGAACTGCTGCTGAAGACGATCGGCAAGAGGCGCAAGCTGGTCAGCCTGCCCTTCGCCCTGGCGAAACTGCAGGCGGCCTTCCTGGAATGGTTGCCGGTGCCGCCGCTGACCCGAGACCAGGTGACCCTGCTGCGCCACGACAACGTGGTCTCGCCAGGGGCACTGACCTTGAAGGACCTTGGGATCGAGGCGACGGCGCCGGAGGCGGTGATCCCCGGCTATCTGGAACGCTACCGCGATGGCGGTCGTTTCGGGGGCCGTTTCGGCAGCCGCGATCCGGCCTGAGCCGCCGCTTCGGCGGCCGCGCCGCTGTAGACCCACCCGTTAGGCGGCCGTACCGCCGTAGACCCACCAGAGAAGGGCCGCGCCGAGCAGGATGCGGTAGATCACGAAGGGCGTGAAGGACGCCCGGCGCAGCCAGCCAATCATCAGCACGATGGCCAGCAGCGCTACCGCGAAGGACACCACGGCGCCGACGACAACTTCGTAGCCGAGCACCATGTTGCCGCTCTTATAGAGGTCGTAGCCCGCCAGGGCGCCGGCGCCGAGGATCGCCGGGATGGCCAGCAGCAGCGAGAAGCGTGCCGCCTCGACCCGTTCGAAGCCGAGGAAGCGGGCCGCCGTCATGGTGATGCCGGAGCGGCTGGTACCGGGGAGCAGAGCCAGCACCTGCGCCAGGCCGATCAGGAAGCCGGCGGCGAAGGTCATGTGTTCGATGCGCCGGAAGGTCAGCGTGCTGCGGTCGGCAATGTACAGCAGAATGCCGAAGCCGATGGTCGCCCAGGCGACGAGGGTGGTGTCGCGCAGGTGGGCCGTCACGTCGTCTTTCAGCAGGCCGCCAACGACGACCAGTGGCAGCGTGCCGACCACCAGCAGCGCGGCGAGGCGGGCGCCCGGCGTCCAGCGGCCGATCATCAGGCGGGCCATGCCGCCGGCCATCTGGCCGACTTCCCGCCAGGCGTAGAGACAGACGGCGGCCAAGGTGCCGACGTGGACGCCGATATCCAGGGTCAGGCGGTCGGTTTCGGCCTGTTCGATTCCGGCCATTTGCAAGGCGTCGAAGGCCTTCCAGGTCAGCACCAGATGGCCCGAAGAGGAGATCGGCAGAAATTCGGTGATGCCCTGGACGATGGCCAGGATGACAACATGCAAGAGCGACAAGAGGCGGTTCCGAATTAGCAGCGGGTGGACCGGCGACGCGGCTTATAGCACCCCTTGGTTAACGTTCCCATGCGGCAAATTAGTCCTGTTTCGGAACTATTTTTAACGAAATCCCTCGCGAATAGGCGCAAATCGCGCTAAGCTGCCATTCTGATGCAGCGCGTAGGTCATAAATACTGACCTACTTGATATTTTCCCCTCGCAAGCTGCGGTTTCTTCGTCTATAGACGGACGCCCGCAATCGCGATCCGCGCCCTGCTGCAAGGCGCGGATGCAGACGGCGGCGGGGCAACAACCGTCGCCTGCTTCCGACACCCGCCGCCCCCGAGGGGCAACCGGCGTGCCAAAAAAGGGAGCGGCCAAGACGGGGTGACGATTGGGTCGGAGATTTTGGGGAACGAGCCTATGGCCAGCCGGATGTTGAAATTCGTAAAGCTTGCGCGCGCCATGCCGGACAAGCGCAGTGCCGAGGTGCGCCGCCGCGACTTCGACGAAATCTACGACGAATACGATCCCGCCGCGGCAACCGACCAGGCCGGGCGCTGCTCGCAGTGCGGTGTGCCGTTCTGCCAGGTGCACTGTCCGCTGCACAACAACATCCCCGACTGGCTGATGCTGACCGCCGAGGGCCGTCTGCAGGAAGCCTATGAGATGTCGCAGTCGACCAACAACTTTCCGGAGATCTGCGGGCGTATCTGCCCGCAGGACCGGCTGTGCGAAGGCAACTGCGTGATCGAGCAGGCCGGCCACGGCACGGTCACCATCGGCTCGGTCGAGAAATACATCACCGACACCGCCTGGGAAAAGGGTTGGGTGAAGCCGGTGAAGCCGGTGCGCGAACGCGCCCAGTCGGTCGGCATCATCGGCGCCGGGCCCGGTGGCCTCGCCGCCGCCGAGCAGCTGCGCCGCAAGGGTTACCAGGTCCACGTTTACGACCGCTACGACCGTGTTGGCGGCCTGATGATCTACGGCATCCCCAACTTCAAGCTGGAGAAGGAAGTTGTCGGCCGGCGCGCCGAACTGCTGGCCGAGGGCGGCGTGCAGTACCACCTCAACTGCGACATCGGCAGCGCCGAGAGCTTCGCCACCCTGCGCGAGCGCCACGACGCCGTGCTGATCGCCACGGGCGTCTACAAGGCGCGCGACATCAAGGTGCCGGGCGTCGGCCTGGGCAACATCTTCCCAGCCATGGACTTCCTCACCGCCTCCAACCGCAAGGGCCTGGGCGACGATGTGCCGGCCTTCGACGACGGCACCCTCGACGCCAACGGCAAGGCGGTGGTGGTGATCGGCGGTGGCGACACCGCGATGGACTGTGTGCGCACCGCGGTGCGCCAGGGGGCCAAGGCGGTGCGCTGCCTCTACCGCCGTGACCGCAAGAACATGCCGGGCTCGCAGCGCGAGGTCGCCAATGCCGAGGAGGAAGGCGTCGAGTTCGTCTGGCTGTCGGCGCCGGAGGCTTTCCTCGGCGACGATGTGGTGCAGGCGGTGCGCGCCCAGCGCGTTCACCTCGGCATGCCAGACGCCACCGGCCGCCAGACGCCGCAGATCATCGAAGGGTCGCACTTCACGCTGGAGGCCGACATGGTGATCAAGGCGCTGGGCTTCGACCCGGAAGATCTGCCCAAGCTGTTCGACACCGAAGGGCTGGAGGTTACCCGCTGGGGCACCGTCACCGCCGATTTCAAGACCAAGATGACCTCGCTGGACGGCGTCTTCGCGGTCGGCGACATCGTCCGCGGCGCCTCGCTGGTGGTGTGGGCGGTACGCGACGGGCGCGACGCGGCAGAGGAAATTCACAAGCACATCCAGGCCAAGGCGGGCGCCGCCGCCGTGGCGGCCGAGTAGGGCCGGGGGAGAAGATCATGACGGAACAACGCTCTCTACCGCTCGCCGGCGCGTCTGCCGGCACGTCCGGCCGGAACCCGGGCGAGGACTTCGTCGCCGCCTGGAAGCGCAATGCGCAAAGGCTCTCCAGCCAGGGTCTCTATGACCCGGCCGACGAGCACGATGCCTGCGGCGTCGGCCTGGTCGCCTCGCTGGACGGCACGCCGCGCCGCGACGTGGTGGTCGCCGGCATCGAGGCGCTGAAGGCGGTGTGGCACCGCGGCGCGGTCGATGCCGACGGCAAGACCGGCGACGGTGCCGGCATACACCTGCAGATCCCGCAGGACTTCTTCCGTGAACACGTCTCGCGCACCGGCCACGAGCCGGGTAACGAAACCCTGGCGGTCGGTATGGTGTTCCTGCCGCGCACCGACTTCGGCGCGCAGGAGCGTTGCCGCGTGCTGGTCGAGCGCGAGATCCTCAACTTCGGTTATCGTATTTACGGTTGGCGCCAGGTGCCGGTGAACACCGACATTGTCGGCGAGAAGGCCAATGTGACACGCCCCGAGATCGAACAGGTGATGATCGCCAACGCGCGCGGCATTCCCAACGCGCAGTTCGAGATCGACCTCTACATCATCCGCCGCCGAATCGAAAAGGCGGCCGAGTTGGAGTCGATTCAGGACTTCTATATCTGTTCGCTGTCTTGCCGCTCGATCATCTACAAGGGCATGTTCCTGGCCGAACAGCTATCGACCTTCTATCCTGACCTGCTGGACGATCGCTTCTCGTCCAACTTCGTCATCTTCCACCAGCGCTATTCGACCAACACCTTCCCGACCTGGCGCCTGGCGCAGCCTTTCCGGATCATCGCCCACAACGGCGAGATCAATACCCTGAAGGGCAACGTGAACTGGATGCAGGCGCACGAGTGCCGGATGGCCTCGGAAACCTTCGCCGATCACGTCGAGGACTTGAAGCCGGTGATCTCCGCCGGCCTGTCGGACTCCGCCGCGCTCGACGCGGTCGCCGAGCTGATGGTCCGCGCCGGGCGCGACCTGCCGATGGTCAAGACCATGCTGATCCCGGAGGCCTGGGGCCAGGACCCCTCGATGCCGGAATCCCACCGCGACCTCTACAGCTACTGCAACGCGGTGATGGAGCCGTGGGACGGCCCCGCCGCGGTCTGCGGATTCGGTGGGCGCTGGGCGGTGGCCGGGCTCGACCGCAACGGCCTGCGCCCGCTGCGCTACACCATCACGAAGGACGGCCTGCTGTTCGCCGGCTCCGAGACCGGCATGGTGCGCATCGACGAGCAGAACATCATCGAAAAGGGCCGTCTCGGCCCGGGCCAGATGCTCGCCGTCGACCTGCACGAGGGCAAGCTCTACCACGACCGTGAGATCAAGGATTACCTCGCCGCCCAGAAGCCCTTCGGCGAATGGATCGTCAACGTCACCTCGATCGACGCCCTGCTGCGCCCTGATCATGGCGAGCCGTCGCGCTGGGAAGGCGATGCCCTGCGCCGCCGCCAGTTGAACTACGGCCTGACCATGGAAGATTTGGAACTGATCCTCCATCCGATGGTCGAGGAGGCCAAGGAAGCCCTTGGCTCGATGGGCGATGATACGCCCCTTGCTGTGCTGTCGGACCGCTACCGTGGCATGCATCACTTCTTCCGCCAGAACTTCAGCCAGGTTACCAACCCACCGATCGACTCCCTGCGCGAACGCCAGGTGATGACCCTGAAGACGCGTCTGGGCAACCTCGGCAATATTCTGGATGAGGACGAGGCGCAGCTGCGCCTGCTGCAACTCGACTCGCCGGTACTGTCCAATGCGGAATTCGAGGCGATGGTCACCCATATGGGCGAGACCGTATCGCAGATCGACTGCACTTTTGCGCCCGACGGCGGCGAGTCGGCGCTGGCCGAGGCGCTGGACCGCATCCGCCAGGAGGCCGAGAACGCCGTTCGCGAAGGCTGCGAGCACGTGGTGCTGAGCGACGAAACGCTGGGTGCCGAGCGCGTCGCCGTTCCGATGATCCTCGCCACCGGCGCCGTGCACACCCATCTTGTGCGCCAGAAGCTGCGCACTTTCGTGTCCTTGAACGTGCGCTCCGGCGAATGCCTCGATACGCACTACTTCGCCGTGCTGATCGGCGTCGGCGCGACGACGGTGAACGCCTACCTGGCGCAGGAGTCGATTGCCGAACGCCATCGCCGGGGCCTGTTCGGCGACCACACGCTGGAAGATTGCGTGCAGCGCTACATCAAGGCGGTCGATGACGGCCTCCTGAAGATCATGTCCAAGATGGGTATCGCGGTAATCTCCTCCTACCGCGGCGGCTGCAACTTCGAGGCGGTCGGCCTGTCGCGGACCCTGGTCGACGAATTCTTTATGGCCATGCCGAGCCGCCTGTCGGGCATCGGCCTGATGGGTATTCAGGAAAAGGTGCTGGCGCTGCATGAACGCGCCTGGAGCGAGGACTTCGTCGCCCTGCCGGTCGGCGGCTTCTACCGCTATCGCCGCGGCGGCGAGAGCCACGCCTGGGAAGCCGGGCTGATTCACACGCTACAGCACGCGGTGGCGACGGATTCCTACACCACCTACCGCAAGTTCTCCGAGGCGGTGCACAGCCAGCCGCCGAGCAACCTGCGCGATCTGCTGGACTTCAAGGTCGACGCCATCGAAGCAGTGGCGATCGAAGAGGTCGAGTCGATTACCGCTCTGCGCAAGCGCTTCGTCACGCCGGGCATGTCGCTGGGCGCGCTGTCGCCGGAGGCGCACGGCACGCTCAACATCGCGATGAACCGTATCGGTGCCAAGTCCGATTCCGGCGAGGGCGGCGAAGATCCGGCGCGCTTCACCCCCCATGCGAATGGCGACAACGAGAACTCGGCCATCAAGCAGGTTGCCTCGGGCCGCTTCGGCGTGACGGCGGAATACCTGAACCAGTGCCGCGAGATCGAGATCAAGGTAGCCCAGGGCGCCAAGCCCGGCGAAGGCGGTCAATTGCCCGGCTTCAAGGTGACCGAGATGATCGCCAAGCTGCGTCATTCGACGCCTGGCGTCATGCTTATCTCGCCGCCACCCCACCACGACATCTATTCGATCGAAGACCTGGCGCAGCTGATCTACGACCTGAAGCAGATCAATCCGGACGCAAAAGTCTGCGTGAAGCTGGTCGCGCGCTCGGGCATCGGCACGATCGCTGCCGGTGTCGCCAAGGCCAAGGCCGACGTCATCCTGATCTCCGGCAACGTTGGCGGCACCGGCGCCTCGCCGCAGACCTCGATCAAGTTTGCCGGCGTGCCCTGGGAGATGGGCCTTTCCGAAGTGCACCAGGTGCTGACCCTGAACCGCCTGCGCCACAATGTGACGCTGCGCACCGACGGCGGCCTGAAGACCGGCCGCGACGTGGTCATCGCCGCCATCCTAGGCGCCGAGGAATTCGGCATCGGCACCGCCTCGCTGGTCGCCATGGGCTGCATCATGGTGCGCCAGTGCCACTCCAACACCTGCCCGGTCGGGGTCTGCGTGCAGGACGAGGCGCTGCGCAAGAAGTTCACCGGCACGCCGGAAAAGGTGGTCAACCTGTTCAGCTTCATGGCCGAGGAGGTGCGCGAGATCCTCGCCCGCCTCGGTGTGCGCAGCCTGAACGAGGTAATCGGCCGCACCGACCTGCTGAAGCAGGTCAGCCGTGGCGCCGCGCATCTCGACGACCTGGACCTCAACCCGTTGCTGGTGCAGGCGGAGGCCGGCGAACTGCCGACCTACTGCACGCTGATCGGCCGCAACGAGGTGCCGGAGACGCTGGACGCCCAGATCATCGCCGACGCCAAGCCGCTGTTCGAGGTGGGCGAGAAGATGCAGCTGCAGTATTCGATCCGCAACACCCACCGTGCGATCGGCACCAAGCTGTCGTCGATGATCACCCGGCGCTTCGGCATGAAGGGGCTGAATCCCGGCCACATCACCGTGCGGTTGCGCGGCTCGGCCGGCCAGTCGCTCGGCGCCTTCGCGGTGCAGGGCCTGAAGCTGGAAGTCTTTGGCGATGCCAACGACTACGTCGGCAAGGGCCTTTCCGGCGGCACCATCGTGGTGCGGCCGCTGACCTCCAGCCCACTGGCCAGCAACGAGAACACCATCATCGGTAACACGGTGCTGTACGGCGCCACCGCCGGCAAGCTGTTCGCCGCCGGCCAGGCCGGCGAGCGCTTCTGCGTGCGCAACTCCGAGGCCGTGGCGGTGGTCGAAGGCTGCGGCTCCAACGGCTGCGAGTACATGACCGGCGGCACGGTGGTGATTCTGGGACCAGTCGGCGCCAACTTCGCGGCCGGCATGTCCGGCGGCATGGCCTTCATCTACGACGCCGAGAACGTGGTGCCGGAGCGCATCAACCCCGACAGCGTGATCCATCAGCGCGTTGAGACGGAGTACTGGGAAGCCCAGCTGCGCGAGCTGATCAGCGAGCACTGGCGCGAAACCCAGTCGGCCTTCGCCCAGCAGATCCTGCTGGATTGGGGTTCGGAGAAGCGCCGCTTCTGGCAGGTGGTGCCGCGCGAGATGCTGCAGCGCCTGGCCCATCCGGTGACCCGTGAGGCGGAGGAAGCCGCCCGCGCCTGAGCCCCGTAAGGAACCTGCCTCCCGGTTGAATTTGCCGGGCAATATTTATCCTTAAGACAAGACGCCGCCTCCGGCCGGAGCGGCGTCTTGTTGGTTTTCGGCCGGTTTCCCGACGTTTCGCGCGGGCTGCCCTCAGGCATAAACCTTGCAAGTGCCTTTCCGGGGCTATTCTACCGGGAGGACGGTCAGATGACCGAGATCATCGGGAATGCGGGACAAGGACTTGTCGGCGCCACCAACGCGGCCGCTGCCCGGCAGCGCGCGTCCGCCGCGTCGATGCCGCAAAGCGGTCGGGCGTCCGGTACGCTGGATATGATCACCCTCACCAAGTCGGCCCGGGCCGCCGCCGCCATCATGGCGGACGCGCGCGCCGCGACCGCCGGCAAGACGCTGAGCCTCAATCCTAAGGGCTTGAACGAGCTCGACGCCATGATGGCCGAGGCGCAAAGCGGTATCCAGGACATGCTGCAGGCTCTCGGTATCGTCGGCGATACGGCGCTCACCATCAGCGTGCGGCCCGACGGCAGCGTCTCGGTAAACAGCGACCACCCCCGTGCCGCCGAGATCGAGGCGGCCATCAATGGCGACCCCGGGCTGCGCAACGCGCTGGTCGGCGTGCACGTGATGGCCTCCACCCGGCGTATCGCCGATGCCATGGGCCAGGCGATGGCAGCAGCCCGTGCCGACGAAGGCAACGCGGGCGCCTACTTCAATTGGGTGCGCGGCATCATCGCCCAGACCAACGGCGCCGACCAGGTTTTCACCATGACCGGTGGCAGCCTCAGCACGTCCTTCGTCGATACCGCAGGCAACCGTTTCGGTATTTCCGACGGTCTGACGCTGACCGCTTAGCCGCCGGGTCTTCTCTATCGATATCTCTACGCAATGAACGAGGACTGAAAAATGACCAATGGCATTGGATCCAGTGTCGCCGATGTGGCGCGCGCGCTCGCCGCTGCCAAGCAGGCCAACCAGAGCAGCGCTTCCGATGCCAGCGCGCCGCCGCGCGCGGCCACCGGCCGCACCGGCAACGAGGGCGACAGCGTCACGCTGTCCGCCGAGGCACAGAAGTCCTTCAAGCTGGACGGATCGGTCACCCCGATTGACATGAGCAAGGTCCGGCTGGTCACTCCGCAGGGCCTGCGTGGCGACGCTGAGGCCGGGCTACAGAAGGTCATGGCCGACCTCGGCATCGAGGGTGATCTGGAGTTTGCGATCTCCGTGAACGACGACGGCTCCATCGCGGTGCAGAGCGACGACCCGCAGGCCGAGGCGCTGGAGCAGGCGATTAACGGCGATCCGGCCCTGCAGAAAACGCTACGCGAGATGGAGATGTTTTCGGGCCACAGCGTCACGATGCCGGCGATGAAAGAGGCTTTCGACTGGAGGCGCGAGCACGAGGATGAGGTGGCGCCTCCCGGGTTGTTCGATGCTCTGGATGCTGCGCGCGAGCGGATCGAGAATTCCAGCTACACCGTCATCATGATCGGCGGCACGCTGACCACCGCCTTCGTCGATCCGGATGGCGAGCGCTTCGGGGGCATCGGCACGGACACCGGGCTGGACGGGCGCTGGACCTGACCGCGGGCCGGCGGCTACAGCAGGCAAGCTGACCCTATTCAGGCGCGGACGACATGCTTATAGTCCGCCGCCATGCGTCAGCTCTACCATATTGCCATCGACCCCGGCTGCCGGGCCATCCGCGTCATGCTGGCCGAAAAGGACCTCGACTGCGAGCTGCGCACCGAAAAGGTGTGGGAGCGGCGCGAGGTCTTTCTGCGCCTCAACCCCGCCGGCCAAGTGCCGGTCTTCATCGACGAGGACGGCACCTCGATTCCCGGCACCTCGGTAATCGCCGAGTACCTCGAGGAGCGCTACCCCGAATCCTCGCTGCTGGGCAAGACCCCGGTCGACCGTGCCGAGGTGCGCCGCCTGGCCAGCTGGTTCGGCGACAAGTTCCATCACGAGGTGACGGCGAACCTGGTCGACGAAAAGATCATGAAGCGCTTCTTGAAGCTCGGCACCCCGAACTCCGGGGCGATCCGCGCTGGCCTGGCCAACATTCACTACCACTTGGAATACATCGGCTGGCTCGGCGACCGGCGGCGCTGGCTGGCCGGCGATGTCTTTTCGCGTGCCGATATCGTCGCCGCGGCGGAACTCTCGGCGGTCGACTACCTGGGCGACGTGCCGTGGAATGACCATGGCGCCGCCAAGGACTGGTACGCCCGCGTGAAATCGCGGCCCAGCTTCCGTGCCCTGCTGGCCGACCATATCTCCGGCGTGCAGCCGCCCAAGCACTACGCCGATCTGGATTTCTAGAGCGGATCGTGATCAGACGGAACCGCTTTGCGGTTTCGTCCGATCGCGTGAATCCGCTCTACCTCAAAGAGATAGATCAGCTTCACTCGGTTGATGGATCGCCGTAGGCGATTCCATCCAACCGTGATCTGATCTAGGAACACCGGCTAGGTTTCGCCCAGGGGCCGCGCCGGGATTGTTGGCGGGCCTACTCGACCTTCACGTCCAGCTTGGCGAGGTTATCTTGGGCGTCCGCGGCAGCGGGGCTGTCGGGGGCCAGGCGGGTAACGCGCAGCCAGTCGGCGCGTGCGCCTTCGCTGTCGTCCTTCAGGCGCCTCAGATTGCCGCGCTCCAGGAGGCCCTCCGGGTTGTTCGGGTCGAGCTGCAGCGCCGCTTCGACGTCTGCCAGAGCGGCTTCTGTGCGGTCGAGGTAGCGGTAGGCGCTGGCACGGTAGACCAGGATATCGGCGCGGTTGGGCGCGTTGGACAGGGCACGGTCCAGGTCGGTGACCGCCGCTTCGTAGTCGCCGACGTTGGCGGCGGTGAAGGCGCGGTCGACCAGCAGGTCGATGTTGTTGGGCTGGCGTGCCAGGGCGGCGGTCTGCACCGCGTAGGCACGGTCGCTGTTGCCCGCGGCCAACCAGGCCTGGGCGGCCTGGATCAGGATCGGGATCTGCAGGTAGGCATAGTTGGCCTCCAGGCTGCCGGCCAGGGACTCCAGTTCCTGCCCGGCGGCCTCGTAGTGGCCCAGGCGCATCAGGGCGACGGCGGCACAGTGACGCGCCGGATCGCTGCCGCCCAGGTCGCGCCAGGTCTGCGCCGCTTCCAGCGCGTCGTCGGGGGCGGTCTCGGTCAGGTTCATGCAGGTGGCGTACTGGGCCGCCTGATCGCTGTCGTCACTCTGTGCAGCGGCGGCAGCGCTCAACAGCGCCGGCACGGCCGCGGTCAGCAGGACGGCGAGCGATTTGAGCAACGAAGAGATGATCGACCTGCCGAGGGGCAGTCTGCCGGGGGAACGCATGGTCGTTTCGGCCCTGAAGCTTGTTGGGACCCGTCGTGGCGCCCTAAGGTGCGGGCCGCCCATCTATAGAAGAGTTGTCGCGAGGGTGAAACCGCCATGTCCGTCAGTCCTGCCGATTCCGCCGGCCCCGGTTCCAGTCCCGTTTCCGGCCCCCGGGGGCGCCTGTTCTGCTTCGGCCTCGGATTCAGCGCCCGCGTGCTGGCGCAGCGCCTGGCCGCGGCCGGCTGGGAGGTTGCCGGCACCACGCGCTCGGCGGAAAAGGCGGCCGACCTGCGCGCCGAAGGCGTCGAGGCCTATCTCTTCGATCGGGACCGTCCACTGCCGGCGGGGGCGCTGAGCGGCACCACCCATCTCCTGGTGAGCATCGCCCCCGACGATATCGGCGATCCGACGCTGGACCGGCATGGCGGGGAGATTGCCGCGCTGCCGGACTTGGCGTGGGTCGGCTATCTGTCGACCACCGGGGTCTACGGCGACTGGCAGGGCGCCGAGGTTGACGAGACGGCGGAACTGCGCGGTGCCAAGGGGCGCAACCGCCGCCGTATCGACGCAGAGGCGGACTGGCTGGCCCGCCAGGAAGAGAAGGGGGACAAGGCCCTGCCGGTCCACGTCTTCCGCCTGGCCGGGATCTACGGGCCGGGGCGCAGCGCCCTTGATACGGTGCGCAGCGGCCGCGCGAAGCGCATCGACAAGCCCGGCCACCTGTTCAGCCGGATCCACGTCGACGACATCGCCACCGTCTTGCAGGCCTCGATGGCCAGACCCGACCCGGGCCGCATCTATAACGTCTGCGACGACGAAGCGGCGCCCGCTGCCGAGGTGACGGCCTATGCCTGTAAGCTGCTGGGCGTCGACCCGCCGCCGCTGATCCCGCTGGCCGAGGCGGAGATGTCGCCCATGGCCCTCAGCTTCTGGCAGGACAACCGCCGGGTCGCCAACCGCCGTCTGCACGAGGAACTGGGCGTCACTCTGGCCTATCCCGACTATCGGGCGGGCCTGGACGGTATTCTCGCAGCGGAGCAGGCCTGAAGTTACCCCGTTCGCGCGAATTAATACCCCTTTATGCCAGCCCCGGTGCGTGGCCTGGCGTCTTAGACTGTCCTGCTACTGGCATCCAAAAGCCCGACCGGCCACAGAAGGCTTCAACCCGGTCGGCCCGATCCTGAGGGGAGGATTTGGTCTATGGCTCTGCTCGACTCTCTCATCGCCTTCGCGTTGACCCTGGCCGCCCTGGCGACCGTGGTGACGATCATTCTGGAAATCGCGATCCGTGCTTGCGGCCTGAAGCGCAAAGGCCAGGTCGCCCTGATGAACCGTCTCGTCGGCGAGGTCGTGACGCGCCATCTGCCGCAAAAGAAGTCTCAATGGGAGGTCGTGAAGGGGATTCTGGAGAATCCCTTTTCGGCGGCCAAGATGGCGGCCGACGAGACGCAGCAGGGCTATTTGGGTACGGCAGCCGGGGGCATCTATAACGAGGTTTCTCTCGAACACGTCCTGCGCCGCGTGTTGGAAACCACCGAGGCCGCGGCATTGCTGAAGCAGGCCGAGAAGGACCTCAAGGGTCGGCTGCAGATCATTGGCAACAAATACGAGGAGTTTTCCTCCGCCCTGGCGGCAGATTTCAAACGCAGCGCTCAGATGTGGTCGATCTTCGTCGGCATTGCCGTGGCGCTGGCAATGAACGTCGACGGAGTCAGGCTGCTGACGACCTATCTGCAGGATCCCGAACTGCGCCAGAGCGTCATTGCGAAACTGCCGGCGCCCGAAGAGGGGCAGCAGAAGGCCGCTTCCGGTAAGGATGAGATCGACACCTACATCGATGATTTGAAGACGCGTCTGTCCGATATTGGCGATCTGGCCCTGCCGGTCGGATCGGATTACTTCCCGCATTGCCTTCTTTTCTTCGCAGCGCCTGAGCGGGCGAACTCTCCGGATCCCCTGTGCAAGGGGGAAGACAATGCGAAGCGGGGCGTGGCGGGCGTCACCTGGCTGCTGAAGGCTGTCGTCACCGGCATTCTCATCGGCCTGGGCGCCCCCTTCTGGTATGACGTCGCACGGCGCCTGGCGGCGGTCCGTTCGGCTTTCGGTGGGAAGCCCGCGGGCGAGGAACGCTATCGCGGCACGGATGCGCAGGAGAACGCGGAGGTGCGCGACACCTTGCTCGATCGCGTCATCGATGACGCCAAGGCGGCCGTGGAAGGCGGGGGAACCCTGCCGACCGGCTAAACACCGCTGCGGGCCGTTCCTGCCATCAGCGCGTCGATGGTCCGCTCCAGGCGCGCCAGGTCGGCGGGTTCCGACAGACGATGGGCGGCGTTCTTCACCAGGGTCACCTCGACGTCGTCGCTTTGCAGCGCTTGGGCCAGGCGCAGGCTGGTCTGCCAGGGGACGTCGACGTCCTGCAGGCCGTGGATCAGGCGCACCGGGCAGGTCAGCGGGATCGGGCCGCCCAGCAGCAGGTGATCTCGGCCCTCCTCGATCAGCCGGCGGGTGATGCGATAAGGGGTTTCGCTGTATTCCGAAGGGTTGTCGACGTAGCCGTGGCGTTCCAGTGCCGCCCGCTGCTCGGGTGTCGCACGGCCCCAGATGAGGTCCTCGGTGAAGTCCGGCGCCGCGGCGATGCCGACCAGGCCGGCGATGCGCTGCGGCCGGGCCAGGGCCACCAGCAGCATCATCCAGCCGCCCATGGAGGATCCGACCAGGATCTGCGGGCCCGCCGTCAGCGCGTCGAGCACCGCCAGCGCGTCGCCGGCCCAGGCGCCAATGGTGCCGTCCTCGAAGCGTCCGGAGGAGGCGCCGTGGCCGCGGTAGTCGAAGCGGATGAAATCCCGGCCATTGCGCCCTGCGTAATCCTCCAGGGCCAGAGCCTTGCTGCCGCTCATGTCGGACATGAAGCCGCCGAGAAACATCAGCCCGGGCGGTGCTTCGGCTTGTTTTTGTGCCTCCGTTCTGGCTTTTCCCGCCGCCGTCTTGTAATAGGCGAGGACGCTGCCGTCTTCGCGGGTTAAAATCTGCGGCGGCGGCTCGACCCGTGTATCGGAATGCGGCATGCTAACTCTCGGTAAACGGTTTCTATGGCAACGGTTTCCAGTGCATGGGCGAACCATGCGGCGGGAAAAGCAACGAACATGAGCTTGCCAGAGGCTAACATCGACGTGACTCACGTCCAAAGCGCGGCGGCCGGCGACGGCCCCGTGGTGCTGCAGATCATCCCCAGCCTGGTGACCGGCGGGGCCGAGCGCGGCACCATCGAGATCGCCGCGGCCCTGGTGGCCGACGGCGGCACCGCCATCGTCGCCTCCGAGGGCGGACCGATGGAGAACGACCTGCGCCGCGCCGGCGCCCTGCACCTGAAGCTGCCGGCGGCGTCGAAGAATCCCATCGTAATGTACCGCAACATCGCGCGCATCGAGCAGATCATCGCGGCCTACAACGTCGGCATCGTGCACGTGCGCTCGCGCGCGCCGGCATGGTCGGCGCGGATGGCCTGCCAGCGCAGCGGCGCCCATTTCATCACCACCTTCCACGCCCCCTACAATTTCACCAACGCCCTGAAGAAGCGCTACAACCAGGTCATGGCCGAGGGCGAGCGGGTGATTGCCATCTCCGAGTTCATCGCCGCCCACGTGCGCGAGAACTACAATCTCGACCCGGCGCGCCTGCGCGTCATCCGCCGCGGCATCGATACGGTGCGCTTCGACCCGGATCGCGTCTCGGCCGAGCGCATGATCCAGCTGTCGACCCGCTGGCGCCTGCCCGACGGCGTACCGCTGATCCTGATGCCCGGGCGGCTCAGCCGCTGGAAGGGCCAGACCGTCCTGCTGGAAGCGCTCAGCCACCTGGGCGACCTCGACTACCGCTGCGTCATGGTCGGCTCCGACCAGGGCCGCACCGCCTACCGGCGCGAGCTGGAAACGCTGATCGCCCGCTACGGCCTGGGCGGCAAGGCCTCGATCATGGACGAGTGCAACGACATGCCGGCGGCCTACATGCTGTCCGACGTGGTGGTCTCGCCCTCGACCGATCCCGAGGGTTTCGGGCGCACCGTCGGTGAAGCCCAGGCCATGGGCCGCCCCGTGGTGGCCAGCGACCACGGTGGTGCGCGCGAGCAGGTGATCGACGGGCGCACCGGCTTCCTGTTTCCCAACGGCGATGCCCAGGCGCTGGCCGCCGGGCTGCGCAAGGCGCTGTCCCTGGCGCCGGACGTGCGGGCCCGCCTGCACGACGACGCCATTCACCGGGTCCGCCATGATTTCTCCAAGGACCAGATGTGCGCCCGCACCCTGGCGGTCTACCGCGAGATTCTGCGCGCCGGCGCCCGCGGCCAGGCCACCCGAACTTGACGGCCCTGGGCCCCGTAGCTTCACCCGTAGCTCCATAGGCACCCAGGGCATCATCCGAGGCTTCGCCGGGCGGGAGACGGGAAGCCGTTCCGCATCGGAACCGGCTTAGGGGGCCTGCCTTGACAGGCCTTGTAATCCTTCTAAAGTTCCCGCCGCTTTCAAACAGGACCCGGATTTCCGGGATTTACCCCGAGATTTACCATGGCAGTCACGACAGATAGCAAGCTCTCGATCACGCTCCCCGACGGCTCCACGCGCGCCTTCGACGGGCCGGTCACCGGCGCCGAACTGGCGGCTTCCATCGGGCCCGGCCTCGCCAAGGCGGCGCTGGCGGTGAAGGTCGATGGCGACCTGCGCGACCTCAAGCGCTCCATTGAACAGGACGCCGCCGTCGAGATCGTGACCGCCGGCCACGCCGACAGCCTGGAGCTGCTGCGCCACGACTGCGCCCACGTTCTGGCCGAGGCGGTGCAGGAGCTCTATCCCGGCACCCAGGTGACTTTCGGTCCGGCCATCGAGAACGGCTTCTACTATGATTTCGCCCGGTCAGAGCCGTTCACGCCCGACGACCTGGCGGTCATCGAAAAGCGGATGCACGAGATCGTCGACCGCAACGAGGCCATCGAGCGCGAGGTATGGAGCCGCGACGAGGCGATCCGCCACTTCGCCGAACTGGGCGAGAAGTACAAGGCCGAGCATATCGAGACCCTGCCCGCCGACGTGGAGATCTCGATCTACCGCCAGGGCGACTGGCTCGACCTCTGTATCGGCCCGCACCTGCCCGCCACGGGCAAGCTGGGCCATGCCTTCAAGCTGACCAAGATCTCCGGCGCCTACTGGCGCGGCGATGCGCGCAACGAACAGCTGCAGCGCATCTACGGCACCTGCTGGGAGACGGAAAAGCAGCTGAAAGCCTACCTCACTATGCTGGAGGAGGCGGAAAAGCGCGACCACCGGCGCCTTGGCCGCGAGATGAACCTGTTCCACATGCAGGAAGAGGCCGCGGGCTCGGTGTTCTGGCACCCCAAGGGCTGGACGCTGTACCGCACGGTGGAGGCCTACATGCGCCGCCGTCTGGAGGCCGCCGGATACGTCGAGGTGAAGACGCCGCAGTTGATCGACCGCTCGCTGTGGGAGGCCTCCGGCCACTGGGAGAAGTTCCACGAGCACATGTTCATCGCCGAGTCCGAGGAACGCTCCCTGGCGGTGAAGCCGATGAACTGCCCCGGCCACGTACAGATCTTCAAGCAGGGCATCACCAGCTACCGCGACCTGCCGCTGCGTATGGCCGAGTTCGGCTCTTGTCACCGCAACGAGCCTTCGGGCGCGCTGCACGGCATGATGCGGGTGCGCGCTTTCACCCAGGACGATGCCCACATCTTCTGTACGCCGGACCAGATCAACAGCGAGACGGTGGTGTTCTGCGACCTGCTGCGCTCGATCTACCGCGACTTCGGCTTTGACGAACTGGTGGTGAAGTTCTCCGACCGGCCCGCCGTGCGCGCCGGCGACGACGCCACCTGGGACAAGGCCGAGGGGGCCCTGAAGGACGCCGTCGAACAGGCCGGCCTGGACTATACCCTGAACCCCGGCGAGGGCGCCTTCTACGGCCCGAAACTGGAGTTCGTGCTGCGCGATGCCATCGGCCGCGACTGGCAGTGCGGCACCTTCCAGGTCGATTTCGTCCTGCCGGAGCGCCTCGGCGCCAACTATATCGGCGAGGACGGCGAGAAACATCGCCCGGTCATGCTGCATCGGGCGATCCTCGGGTCGTTCGAACGTTTCCTGGCCATCCTGATCGAACAATACGCCGGAAAGTTCCCGCTCTGGTTGGCTCCGGAACAGGTTGTGGTGGCGACCATCACGTCCGACGCCAACGGCTATGCGGAACAGGTCTGCGCCGCCCTGTCGGCCGCCGGGCTCCGGGTCAAGACCGATCTGAGGAACGAAAAAATCAACTATAAGGTGCGCGAACATTCGCTCGCCAAGGTGCCGGTGATCGCCGTCGTCGGCCGCCGTGAGGCCGAGGAAGGCAAGGCCGCCTTGCGCCGTCTGGGCAGCCAGGGCCAAGAGATTCTTGCGCTTGGCGAAGCAGTGGATAGGATCAGGGCGGAAGCAGCAGGCCCCGGGTCAGACGCCGGGTCGGATCAGGGCGCAGTGTCCGAGGGCGCCTAGCTGCCGGTCCCGGGTGCCCAGGCGCCGCGGGACCGTTGTTGTAGGTGCAAGACGTTTTAGGGGCAGTGAACCGGGGGCATCAGACCCGCGCGGAGCTGCCGGACAATGGGGAGGTCGCCGTCGTCTGCGGCGGGACCGAGGAAAAAGACCTGAAAAGGGAACCCAGCAACGGGAATGAGGAGCTTAAGCGATAGCACGCCCACCCTTTGACGCCACGCCGTCCCGCGATGGACCGCGTGTCAACGACATGATCACGTCAGCCCAGGTGCGCCTGGTTGACGAAAACGGCGAGCAGGTCGGTGTCGTCTCGACGGCCGATGCCCTGCGCAGAGCCGAAGGTGCCGGACTTGACCTGATGGAGGTCTCGCCGAACGCCGATCCGCCGGTTTGCAAGATTCTCGACTACGGTCGCTTCCGCTACGAGGCCCAGAAGAAGAAGAACGAGGCCCGCAAAAAGCAGAAGATCATCGAGGTCAAGGAAATCAAGATGCGGCCCAACATCGACACCCACGATTACGAGGTGAAGATGCGGGCGATCCACCGCTTCATAGACGACGGCGACAAGGTCAAGGTGACCATGCGCTTCCGCGGCCGCGAGATGGTCCACCAGGAACTCGGCAAGCAGGTCCTGGACCGCGTGCGCGAGGCGATGGAAGAAAAGGCCAAGGTGGAACAGTTTCCCAAGCTGGAAGGCCGCCAGATGACCATGGTCATGGCGCCGCGTTAACGGCTAGCGGCCGCCTGCAGGCAGCAGGCGGCCTTTTCCCCGACAGCGAGTTGTGCGACGGCGGCGGTGCCGAAAGCCCCTTGGGGCTTTATGCGCCGAAGCCGCCGTCAATGGTGTGCTGGGCGCCGGTAATGTAGCCGGCTTCCGGCCCCGTCAGATAGGCCACCAGGCCGGCGATCTCCGCCGGGCGGGCATGGCGCTTGATCGCCAGCACGGAATGCATGGCGTCTTTCATCGGACCGTCGGCCGGGTTCATGTCGGTGTCGACCGGCCCAGGCTGCACGTTGTTCACGGTGATGTTGCGCGACCCGAGGTCGCGCGCCAGCCCGCGCACCAGGCCCTGGATTGCAGACTTGCTGAGTCCGTAGGCGGTGAAGCCGGCAAAGGGCAGGCGGTCGCCGTTCACCGAACCGATGATCACGATGCGCCCGCCGTCGGGCATCTTGCGCGCCGCCTCGACGGCGGCGTGATAGGGACCGCGCACGTTGATGTCGATCAGGCGGTCGATGTCGGCAGGATCGAGTTCCAGCGGATCGCCCGCCACAGCGATCCCGGCGTTGATCACCAGGATGTCGATCGGCCCTTGCGCGGCGATCACCGCGGCGACCGCCGTGCGATCGGCGCTGTCGGCCCGGGCCGCAGTGGCACCGGTTTTTTTGGCCAGCGCCTCGGCGGCCTCGGTCGATCCGGCGTAGGTGAAGGCCGTGGTGGCCCCGTCAGCCGCCAGGCGCTCCACGATTGCCGCGCCGATGCCGCGGCTGCCGCCCAGGACCAGCGCCTTCTTGCTGTTAAGCGATGCCATCTGATTTCTCCTTGAGGAATTACATAACGATCACTAAATAATGAGGGCAGAATTGCCTTCAAGCGAAAAATATAGTGACCACTAAAAAAATATCTCCGAAAGTTGCCCGATCACCCGAAAAGGCGTCGAAGAGCCCCGCAACCGGGCGGGGCCGCCCGCGGGCCTTCGACGAGGACGAGGCGGTGAAAACCGCCTTGGCGCTGTTTCACGCCCGTGGCTACGACGCTGTCGGCGTGGCCGAGTTGGGCGAGGCCATCGGCGTGAAGGCGCCCAGCCTCTATGCCGCCTTCGGGAGCAAGAAGGGCCTCTTCGAGCGGGCTCTGGCGCGCTATCTGGAGGACGAAGGCGATTTCGTCGCCCGGACCCTGGCCGAGGCAGAGCCGGTGGCCGAGGTGATCCCGCGCCTGCTGCGCCGGGCCGCGGAGGTCTATGGCGATCCGGCGGGCCTGCCCGGCTGTCTGGTGCTGGACGGCGCGCGCAATTGCAGCGATCCGGAAGTCTGTGCCCTCACCGGGGGATTGCGCGGCCAGGGCCGTGCCCTGCTGCGCGAGCGCATCGCCCGGGACTATCCCGACGGGGATTATCCGGGACTGGCCGAGGCACTGACCGACTACGTGACGGTGGCCCTGACCGGGCTGTCCGGCGCGGCCCGCGACGGCTTGGCGGCAGACGCCCTGCTGAGGTCGGCGCAGATCGCCGGCGACGGCTTTACCGCGCAGCTCCCCAAAGAGGGTTAACAGCGCCGCCGGGATGCCGATTTTTCGGCGGATTTCCGGGATTTTTGCGGCCGCAACGACCCGCGTGCCGGCGCTTGCATTCCCCCGTTGGGGCGGCTATAACCCCGCGTTCCTATTGAGCGGTCCGGCTAAAAGGGCATGCCCAGCCGCTCCCACTGTCTCGTTTCGTTCGGAAAGGATGCAAAATGCCCAAACTGAAGAACAAGTCCGGGGCCAAGAAGCGTTTCCGCTTCACCGCCACCGGCAAGGTGAAGTTCAAGCACTCGGGCAAGCGCCACATGCTGCGCCGCCGATCCCAGAAGATGATCCGCAGCACGCGCGCCATGAGCACCCTCAGCGACGCCGATGCCAAGATCGTCCGTCGCAACTTCCTGATCTACGCGAAGTAAGGGGGACAGCGACATGGCAAGAGTTAAGCGCGGCGTCACCACCCACGCCCGTCACAAGAAGATCCTGAAGCGCGCCACGGGCTACCGTGACCGCGGCAAGAACGTTTTCACCGTCGCCATCGAGCGGGTCGAGAAGGGCCTGCAGTACGCCTACCGCGACCGCCGCGTAAAGAAGCGCAATTTCCGCGCCCTGTGGATCCAGCGCATCAACGCCGGCGCCCGCGAGCACGGCCTGACCTACTCGCAGTTTATGAACGGCATCAAGCGGGCTGGTATCGAGCTCGACCGCAAGGTGCTGTCCGACCTGGCGATCCGCGAGCCCGATGCCTTTAAGTCCCTGGTGGAGCAGGCCAAGGCCGCCCAAGCGTAAGCTTTGGGCCCCGAGGCTTTCCCGGTACTTCCGGAAAACCAGAGTGACCGATCCCGTCTCGTGACGGCGCCTCCCCGAAAGCGGGGAGTGCGCCGGACGGGCCTGGAGTCGGAGGCAGAGGCAGGCATCTAGGCGATGGAAAACCTCGAAGAACTTCAAAGCAGCCTGTTGGATCGCGTGGCCAGTGCCGGCGATCTCGAGGCGCTGGAAAATCTGCGGGTTCAGGCGCTCGGCAAGAAGGGCGAAGTCACCCAGCGGATGAAGACCCTGGGCAGCCTGACGCCGGAAGAGCGCAAGGAAGCCGGCCAAAGCCTCAACCGGGTGAAGGACGCGGTTTCCGCGGCGCTGGACGCACGGCGGGCCGACCTCGAAGAGCGTGCCCTGGAGGCCCGCCTGGTCACCGAAGCGGTGGACGTCACCCTGCCGGCGCGCCCGGCGGAGGTCGGCCGCATCCACCCGATCAGCCAGACCTTCGAGGAACTGGTGGCGATTTTCGGCGAGATGGGCTTCTCGGTCGCCGAGGGTCCGCACATCGAAGAGGACTACTACAACTTCACCGCCCTCAACATCCACGAGGCGCATCCGGCGCGCCAGGAAATGGATACCTTCTACATGCGCCCGGCCGCCGACGGCAGCCGCAAGGTACTGCGCACCCATACTTCGCCGGTGCAGATCCGCACCATGCTGTCGCAGAAGCCGCCGATCCGCATCATCGTGCCGGGCCGTACCTTCCGCGCCGACCACGACGCCACCCACTCGCCGATGTTCAATCAGGTCGAGGGGCTGGTGATCGACAAGAAGTCCCACATGGGCCACCTGAAGGGCACCCTGACGGCCTTCTGCCGCGCGTTCTTCGGCGTCGACGACTTGCCGCTGCGCTTCCGGCCCAGCTATTTCCCCTTCACCGAGCCCAGTGCCGAAGTCGACATCGGCTGCTCGCGCGAGGGCGGCGAGTTGAAGATCGGCCCAGGTAAGGACTGGCTGGAGATTCTCGGCAGCGGCATGGTGCACCCCAAGGTGCTGGCCAACTGCGGTATCGACCCCGACGAATACCAGGGCTTCGCCTTCGGTATGGGGATCGAGCGCATTGCCATGCTGAAGTACGGCTTCCCCGATCTGCGCATCTTCTACGAGACGGACCTGCGCTGGATGAAGCACTACGGCTTCGTGCCGCTGGAAATCCCCTCCATGGTCCGTGGGATGTAGAGGGGAAATGTAGCCCATGAAGTTCACGCTGAACTGGTTGAAAGATCACCTCGACACCACCGCCTCGCTGCAGGAGATCACCGACAAGCTGTCGATGATCGGCCTGGAGGTCGAGGGCGTGGAAGACCGCGCCGCTGCGCTGGCACCCTTCACCGTCGCCTACGTGAAGGAAGCGCGTCCGCACCCCAATGCGGACCGACTGCGCGTCTGCATCGTGGATACCGGCAAGGGCGAGGTGCAGGTGGTCTGCGGCGCGCCCAACGCGCGCACCGGCATGAAGGGTGTCTTCGCCCCGGTCGGCAGCCATGTGCCGGGCACCGACCTGACCCTGAAGGCCGGCAAGATCCGCGGCGAGGAGTCCAACGGCATGCTGGTCTCCGAGCGCGAGCTCGGCCTGTCCGACGATCACGAGGGCATCATCGACCTGCCGGCGGATACGCCGCTGGGGGCCGCTTTCGCCGACATCGCCGGCCTGAACGATCCGATCATCGAGATTGCCATCACGCCGAACCGCGGCGACTGCCTGGGCGTGCGCGGCGTCGCCCGGGACCTCGCCGCCGCTGGTCTCGGCACCCTGAAGCCGCTGCCGGCCGCCGAGCCGGTCCCCGGCAGCTTCGACAGCCCGATCCAGTGGCGCCGCGACCTGCCGGCCGATCGCCAGGATGCCTGCCCCTATGTCGCCGGGCGCTATTTTCGGGGCGTGAAGAACGGCCCCAGCCCGAAGTGGCTGCAGGACCGCCTGCGCGCCATCGGCCTGCGGCCCATCTCGGCACTGGTCGATGTCACCAACTATGTGACCTACGACCTGGGCCGGCCGCTGCACGTCTTCGACGCCGACAAGGTGAAGGGCGACGTGACGATGCGCCTGGCCCGCCCCGGCGACGAGATCCTGGCCCTCGACGGCGACACCTACACCCTGGATGGGGAGATGGTGGCGATCTACGACGGCAACGGGCCGGAAGGCATCGGTGGCGTCATGGGCGGCGAGCTTTCCGGCTGCGGGGACGACACCACCAACGTCTTCTTGGAAGTCGCCCTGTTCGACCCCAACATGGTCGCGCGCACCGGGCGGACCCTGGGTATCCACTCCGACGCGCGCTTCCGTTTCGAGCGCGGGCTCGACCCGCAGTCGGCGGTGTGGGGCGTCGAGGTGGCCGCGCGCCTGATCCTCGATCTCTGCGGCGGCGCGGTCAGCAACGTGGTCAGCGCCGGCGCCATTCCGCCGGAGACCCGCAAGCTGTCCCTGCGCCCGTCGCGGGTCGCCGAGCTGGGCGGCATGACCGTTGCGCCGGAGCGCCAGGCCGAGATCCTCCAGCGCCTGGGCTGCGGCGTCGAACCGGGTAAGGACAGCATCGCCGTGGTGCCGCCGAGCTGGCGCCCCGACATTGAGGGCGAGGCCTGCCTGGTCGAGGAGGTCATGCGTATCCACGGTTACGACGCCATTGCCGAGGTTGAGCTGTCGCGCGATGGCACCCTGCCGCGTGCGGTACTGACCCCGGCGCAGCGCCGCGTGTCCGCGGCGCGCACGGCGCTGGCCTGGCGTGGCCTCTATGAAGGGGTGACGTTCTCCTTCGTGTCGCGCCGTCAGGCGGAACTGTTCGGCGGTGGCGGCGAGGCGGTGAGCCTGGCCAATCCGATCTCCGCCGATCTCGACGTCATGCGCCCGACCCCGCTGGTCAACCTGGCCGTTGCGGCGGTGCGCAATGCCGACCGCGGCTATGGCGACCTCGCGCTGTTCGAGGTCGGTCCGCAGTATCTCGACGATACGCCGAAGGGCCAGCTGACCGTCGCCGCCGGCCTGCGCCGCGGCGAGAGCCAGCCGCGCCACTGGGCCGGCGGTGCCCGTCCGGTCGATGCCTTCGACGCCAAGGGCGACGCCGAGGCGGTGTTGGAGGCCTGCGAGGCGCCGGTCGACAAGCTGCAGGTCACGCGCGATGCGCCGGCCTGGTACCACCCTGGCCGGTCCGGCGTGCTGCGCCTGGGCCCCAATGTGCTGGCCCAGTTCGGCGAGCTGCATCCGCGGGTGCTGCGTGCCCTCGAGTTGAAGGCGCCGGCCGTGGCTTTCGAGGTGTTTCTGGACCGCGTTCCGCTGCCGCGCGGTGGCAAGCAGAAGCGCAGCCTGCTGGAGCTTTCGCCGTTCCAGCCGGTATCGCGCGACTTCGCCTTCCTGGTGGATGATGATGTGCCGGCGGAGAAGGTCATGCGCGCCGCCCGCGGTGCCGACAAGGCGCTGATCGCCGATGTGGCCCTGTTCGACGTCTATCAGGGCAAGGGGGTCGAGCCGGGCAAGAAGTCGCTGGCCATCGCCGTCACCCTGCAGCCGCGCGAGGCAACGCTGACGGATCAGGAGATCGATGCGGTGGCGGCCAAGGTCGTCGCCCAGGTTACGGCAGCAACCGGCGGGACCCTGCGCGGCTGAATTGGCTGCGGCTGAGCCGCGCCCCTGCTTTCGAACTCAGGTCTTCATTGGGCCTTCAAGAGTATTCCCGCCGCGGCGCGGTGGTGTAGCGGGCCCAAAGCTCGTCGGCCTTGCGTGCGCGTTCCACCAGCTCTTTGGCCAGTTTAATGTTGCCAGCCGCCTCAGCGCGCGCGGCGAGCGCCCAGGTCATCGCCGCGTATTCGCGTGCTTCTGCTTCGCTGATTCTCCGGTCCATTTCTACAAATTCCTGCCCAAATGGGAATTGGCGACTGGATGGAGCCTCTGCCATGTGTGGTTAACGAAACGTTAAGAACGTCAGGTCTGTGATATTCCTGCATCCTGAGTTGCACGGATGCAACAGTTCGGCGGGGAGGGCGGGCAAGAAAAAAGCCCGGTCCTTGCTGGACCGGGCCTGTCAGAATTCCCGTGGCGCTGTGACCCTGTCGCGGGTCTTCAGGCCGTATCGTGGCTTTCAGATCAGGTGCTGTACCACTGCATGCAGATGCGCGGCCCCTGCTGGGCTTTGTTTTTCGCGGCTGTCTGCCGAATGGTCTTACTGATGAAGGTTTCCAGTTCCCGGATGTGGTGTTCCGGCACGCCGGCCCGGATCAGCGTGTTCCGCGACTTACGCGCATTCTTGTCGTAGGTCGCATAGTCTTCTTTACCGAGCGCCTCGTAGGCCTTCACCATGCAATAGTTTTGCTGGTACCACCGCGCTTCGTTGCGCGCGGCGTCTGCGGGGGACGTGGTCGCCGCAAAGATACAGCCTGCCATCGCAATGCAGGCTGCCAAGCGAAATCCGCCGCCCGCGGAATTGAAGAATCTTCCCATGAAACCTCTCCGCATCGTTTCGTCCTCAGCGTCCTGAGGCCCCCAATTCTTCGCGACCGGCCTTTAGATTTTGTGAAGAATCGGCACAATGCTGCCCAAATCCACCATAGATTAGCAAACAACCCGGGAACCTCAAAGCTGAAGAAACCGCGGCTTGCCGGAGCGTGGTGTCAGCATGCGCGTGTTGGCGCTGGCGGGCGGTTGCCATTGCAACTCTATGCCGCGTTCGGCGAGGAAGTCCTCGGCGGCTTGTCGCGCCTCCGCATGGGTCCGCGCGGTGCCCTGGCCGAAGCGCACGCCCGGCTGCTGCTCCGCCTGTGGCTGGCCTGGCTGCAGATAGGTCACCGTCCAGCGGAACAGGCGCTCCCCCCGTTGATAGGTGAAGGACGATGTTTCGCGCCAGGGCTCGATCAGGATGTTGTGGCTTTTCAACGGACATGCTCCCTTTGCCTGAAGGGTCGAGGGCTAACATAGCCGCCTTGGCGGGGCCTGTGACGTCTGCGGGACAAATTCATGAAAACGGCGGAAATCAGCCATTGAATGGCGGTCCGGCCCGGGGACGTGGCGGCAGGCCGGGGGCGATCCGGCGCCCGGCGGGGTGATCTGACGGCAGGCGTTGATTAGCCGGCCTGCGCGCCCTATCTTCCTGCGCGCCCGGGGTTCCCCGTATCCTGGGCTGTCTGCCGCCGGCGCCGCCTGCGGCGGGGCGTCGGACGGGGCTTTTTACAGGCAACGCGCAAGCCAGCATGACCGACCTATCCCACATCCGTAACTTCGCGATCATCGCCCACATCGACCACGGCAAGTCGACCCTGGCCGACCGCCTGATCCAGCTCTGCGGCGGCCTGACCGAGCGCGAGATGAAGGAGCAGGTGCTCGATTCGATGGACCTGGAGCGCGAGCGCGGCATCACCATCAAGGCGCAGACCGTGCGGCTCAGCTACACCGCCGCCGATGGCCAGGTCTACGAACTGAATCTCATCGACACGCCGGGCCACGTCGACTTTTCCTACGAGGTCAGCCGCTCGCTGGCGGCCTGCGAGGGCTCGCTGCTGCTGGTCGACGCCAGCCAGGGCGTCGAGGCGCAGACCCTGGCCAACGTCTATCTGGCCATCGAGAACGATCACGAGATCATCCCCGTTCTCAACAAGGTCGACCTGCCGGCGGCCGAGCCGGAACGGGTGAAGGAGCAGATCGAAGAAGTCATCGGGATCGACGCGACCAACGCGCTGGAGATTTCCGCCAAGACCGGCAAAGGCGTCCCCGAGGTGTTGGAAGCGCTGGTCAAACGCCTGCCGCCGCCCCAGGGCAACATCGCGGCGCCGCTGAAGGCGATGCTGGTGGACAGCTGGTACGACACCTACCTGGGCGTCATCGCGCTGGTCCGCGTTATCGACGGCAAACTCATCCCCGGCATGAAGATCCGTATGATGGGCACCGGCGCCACGCACTTTGTCGACAAGGTCGGCGCCTTCACGCCCAAGATGGTGAACCTGCCGGAGCTCGGGCCCGGCGAACTCGGCTTCATCAATGCCTCCATCAAGTCGGTGGCCGACTGCAACGTCGGCGACACCATCACCGACGAGCGCCATCCGGCCGACAAGCCGCTGGCCGGGTTCAAGCCCTCGGTGCCGGTGGTGTTCTGCGGCCTGTTCCCGGTCGACGCTGCCGATTACGAGGATCTGCGCGATTCCCTGGCCAAGCTGGCGCTGAACGATTCTTCGTTCCAGTTCGAGGCGGAAAGCAGCGCGGCGTTGGGCTTTGGCTTCCGCTGCGGGTTTTTGGGGCTGCTGCATTTGGAAATCGTGCAGGAGCGGCTGGAGCGCGAGTTCGACCTGGACCTCGTCACCACCGCGCCCTCGGTGGTCTACAAGATCCACATGACCAACGGGAAAATGATCGAGCTGCACAATCCGGCCGACATGCCCGACGTGGTGAAGATCGACCACATCGAGGAGCCCTGGATCCGCGCGACCATCCTGGTGCCCGACGAGTTCCTGGGGCCGATCCTGAAGCTCTGCGAAGAGCGCCGCGGCGAGCAGCTCGACCTGACCTACGCCGGCTCGCGGGCCATGCTGATCTACCGCCTGCCGCTGAACGAGGTCGTTTTCGACTTCTACGACCGACTGAAGTCGGTGTCGCGCGGCTATGCCAGCTTCGACTACCAGATCGAGGAATACCGCGAGAGCGAGCTGGTGAAGGTCTCCATCCTGGTGAACGCGGAGCCGGTGGACTCCCTGGCGATCATCGTGCATCGCGGCCAGGCCGAAGCGCGCGGGCGCATGCTGTGCGAGCGCCTGAAGGGCCTCATCCCGCGCCAGTTGTTCAAGATCGCCATCCAGGCGGCGATCGGCGGCAAAGTGATCGCCCGCGAGACCATCTCGGCCCTGCGCAAGGACGTGACCGCCAAGTGCTACGGCGGCGACGTCAGCCGCAAGCGCAAGCTGCTGGACAAGCAGAAGGCGGGCAAGAAGCGCATGCGTAATATCGGCAACGTGGAAATTCCGCAGTCGGCCTTCCTCGCCGCCCTCAAGATGAGCGACAACTAGGCCTCGGCCGGGGGGCCGTGGCTGCCCCTTGGCGCCTGCGGCCTACCGCTTGTTCTTGAAGCGGCGCGGCGAGCGCGGGCCGCCGCCCCAGCGGCGGAACAGCAGCACCAGGATCAGGCCGGGGACGAAGAACACGGCCACCGCCGGCCACAGCAGGACCGGGGCGATGACGTTGTCCCACACGTCGACCGAGACGTTGCGCTCGATGCCGGCCTGCAGGGTATTGAGGGTGAAGCTGCCGAGGGCCTGGTCGATTTCGTACCAGCGCTGGCCCAGCACGACGAAGCCCCAGGTGCCGCTGCTCAAGGACGAAACAGCGTCCCAACCCAGCAGGACCAGGGCGCAAAACAACAGAAACCAGCCGATACCGCGGCCAACGATCATCCAGACCCCCATTGCCGCCGGGCGGTGGCCCCGGCGCATCCATCCCCCGCTCCGGGGTCCGGCCGGCGCCTGCGGCGCCCGCCACCGGCGCGATAGTAGCAGCCGCAGAGCGCCCCAGCCAACCTTCGGGCCAACCTCCGGGCCACCCCCTGGATCGACCAGCGGGCGCCAATGAGCCTTGGAGCGGCTATCCGGCCTCCCCAAGGCCCATTTTGCCGGGCCGTAGGCGTTGCATCCCGGCGCCGGCTCGGCTAGTTTCGCGCCGCGCGCCCGCCGACGGGGCCGAGGGTTTCCTGGGGGTTTACCTTTGCGAAATCCGGCTCCGGTAGGACAGGGCTCCGCTTTAAGGAGAGGTGGCCGAGTGGCTGAAGGCGCACGCTTGGAAAGCGTGTAGGCGGGAAACCGTCTCGAGGGTTCGAATCCCTCTCTCTCCGCCATACCCAAAGACCTCCGGCAGCGCCCGGGGGTCTTTTGGTATCGGGGATAGGAATCGGTGAACGGATCCCAATTCTCCTTGGGGTTCGTGCCGGCGTCGGCAAGAGGTCGGCGACTCGGAGCGCTGTAACGAGGCGGCCCGCACGAAGAGGCACGGATTGGCGCCTTCTCCTCAAATTCCGGATGCTTACCAATAGGTCAGTACTTGATGGACAGCATCTCCAATTCCAATTGGCTTTTCGTAAGCACTTCTCGAAGGCTAGACGGAGAGACGTTATGAGAATTGGAACGATAGGCGCAGGGGAGGTTGCGCAAGCCTTTGCAAGAAAGGCGCTTTCGGCAAGTCATGAAGTCGTCTTCAGCAATCGCCGGGGTCCTGAGAGTCTGTCCCCCCTGGTCGAGGCGTTTGGCCCCGGAGCGTCCGCGGGAACCCTGGAAGAAGCGGCGCGGCAGCCGATGGTCGTGCTCTGCGTGCCCTGGCTGAAAGTCGAGAAAACTTTGCAAGCCCTTCCGCGCTGGACAGGTCAGATCGTGATCGACGCAACAAACGGGCTGACGGAGGAGGGGGCAGTCGACTTTGGAGATGACAGCTCCAGTGAAATCGTTGCGCGCCTGACACCCGGTGCCCGCGTTGTGAAGGCGATGAATTCGCTCTTCATGGAGAATTTCAAGAAGGATCCTGTCTTTGACAATTTCCGGCGCGCGGTCTTCGTGTCGAGTGACGATCGCTCGGCCGCAGACGAAGTGGCGGATCTGTTCGAGAGCTTCGGTTTCGCGCCGGTTCTCCTTGGCTCGCTCAGCAAGGGCGGTCGGATGCAAGCCGTCAGAGCGACGCTGGCGGGACATGACCTTCATCTGCCCTGGCCGGCTCCCCGAGAGTTTCCCGCCTTCAACGGGGAACCCCCGCGAGGCACAGTGTGAGCTTCGGCGCCCGGTGCTGCGTCGGGGCGCCCCTGGGACAGAGCGGGCAAGTAGTCGCCGCGAATGTCCTGAGAGCCGCAGCGCGTCGCAAGCTTGCCGGTTCAGAAGGGTACGGCTCGCCGCCTAGATCGGATTCACAGGGTCAGATGGATCGCTTATGCGATTCCATCTGACCCTGATCTGCTCTAGGACGGCCCGCTCTCCTCAGGCTTCAACAGCGCCGCGGCGATGGCTTCCGAATTTTCTTCCCCCCAGCTGCACAGCGGCACCATGGCTTTGACCAGGCTGTCGCCGAAGGGCGTCAGCGCGTAGTCCACCCGCGGCGGAATTTCCTTGTAGTCGGTCCGCGCGACGACGCCGTGCATCTCCAGCTCCTTCAGATGCTGGATCAGCATCTTGTCGCTGACCCCGCGTACCGAGCGCTTCAACGCGCCATAGCGCTGCGGCCCGCGGGCGAGGAAAAACAGAATAAGCGGCTTCCACTTCCCGCCGATCACGCGGATGGCCGCATCAAGGCCGCAGATGAAGGGGGTGACTTCGGTGTCTCTCATGCTCATTCTTCATACTTACCAAAAGGTGCATACTTGTCCAAAAGAAATGACCTCTTAGCTTCGAGCTATTCCCGGACGAAGGAGATAGGTTCATGGGTAAGCTTGAAGGAAAGACGGCCGTTATCACCGGCGGCGCCAGCGGGATCGGTCTGGCGATCGCTAAGCGTTTTGTTGCCGAAGGCGCGTTCGTTTACATCTTCGGACGCCGGCAGGACGCCCTTGATGCGGCCCTGGCCGAACTGGGCACGGCTGCCCGCGGCATTCGTGGAGACATCACGAAGCTGGAGCATCTCGATCATCTGTTCGAGACGGTGAAAACCGAAAAGGCCGGCATCGACGTGCTGGTCGCCAATGCCGGCGTTGGAGAATTTGCGCCTCTCGGGACGATCACGCCGGACCACTACTCGTGGACTTTCGACATCAACGTCAAGGGCACGCTGTTCACGGTTCAAAAAGCGCTGCCGATTGTCAAAGCGGGTGGATCGATCATCCTCACCGGCTCGACCGTGGGGGTGATGGGCACGCCAGCGATGAGCGTCTACAGCGCCTCGAAGGCGGCGGTCCGCAACTTTGCCCGAAGCTGGGCTCTGGATCTGAAGGGCACAGGTGTTCGGGTGAACGTGCTTTCACCCGGGGCGACGGAGACGCAAACGGTCATGGATCTGTTTGCGCAAACCGGCATGCAAGACGAAATCATCGCCGGATTTGTCGAGAAGTCGCCGCTGGGCCGGATCGGCAACCCGTCCGAAACGGCTGCCGTCGCCGCCTTCCTCGCGTCCGATGACAGCAGCTTCATGACGGGAAGCGAGGTCTTCGTCGATGGCGGTTATGCCCAGGTTTGATCACTGGGAGGCGCCGGCCGCTGGTTGAGTTTCCGGCGCCTCCGAATGTCTTACTCAAAGCATCGTAGCGATGGGCCCCGGATGGTATTGCCTGTCGGAAGCAAGAGACGTCTTCGGCTTCAGGCGGCCGGCCACGAAGGGGTCTCTTTATCCCTCCACCGCGAATTCCACGCCGACCGGGGTGCAGGCTTCGCCGTTGATCGGGATGATGTCCTGGGGGCAGGCGGACATGGCGACGATGCAGTCCATCTCGGCGCGCAGCAGCACGTGGTCGCCGGGCTGGCTGACCGGCGGCTTCCAGTCGATACCCCAGGCGTCGTCGACTGGGATGTTCATCCAGAGATTCAACGGCTGCGGCACGTCGGGGACGGTCAGGCCAATTGCCATCATGGCCAGGCGCAGATTGTCCGAACAGTTGTCGTGGTAGTCCGTGACGCCCAGGGTGGTGAAGCGGAAGAGGTCGCACGCGGCGATCAGGGTGTCGTGCACCCCGGGCGAGGAATCCTCGACGAGCGTCAGGATCGGGCGGCGCCTATTGGTCATCAGCGGGTCGCCGGGCCGGGGCAGCACCCGGTCGATCCAGGCCCGCGCGTGCGGCCAGGACAGGAACTCCGAACGGTTGGCATCGCTGAAGGCCCAGGTGTCGCAGACCTGGGTGCCGTGGGTGTTGATGATGCGGATCTTCTGATCCTTGGCGACCCGGACCGCGCGGCCCTGGCGCGCCGGCACCTCGTAGCGCCTGCCCAGCTCCGGCGTGCCATCGGGCGAGAGGGCATTGGTCAGGCTGCCGTTGACGCCGCAGGGTGTTCCGTTGTCGCCGGGATTGTCGTGGATGTCCGCCTTCAGCATGGGCCTGCCTCATCCTCTCGAAGGACTGATCTGAAGCGGTATCATAGCGGCTCGGCGCCGGGGCGACATTGCCTTCGCTGAAGAATCGAAAAGGTCGGGTGCCTTCAAACGATTCCCTTGGCGGCCACCTTGGCCAGCTTCTCGCCGACCTTGGCCAGGGCGTCGGCGACCTTGGCGGCGATGGCGGCGTACTTTTCAATTTTCTTCAGCCGGTCCAGGTCGTCCTGCAAGCCGGCGTTCACGTCGTCCATCCGGCGGATGAGGTGTTGGACTTCCGCCGTATCGTCGAGCCGCTGAGCGGTGACGAAGGCCAGCACCTTGAAGCCTTCGCGCACTTCCGACTGGCTGGCGCGCAGTTCCTTGCGCTTGGCAAGTTCGGCCGGCGTGCGGTCCCGCTTTTCCTTGAAGGCCGTCAGGTCGATCGCGTCGATGTCTTCCTGCAGGTCGCGTTCCAGCGCCGCCAGGCTCTCGCGGGCGGCATTGGCTTTGGCCACCACCTCGTCGACCGTCGGCTTGCCGTTGCTCATGGTCTATCTTTCCCCCGTCTCCGGCTGGGTTATCTCTCCGGTGCCAGGGCCCGGAGGTCTTTCACGATCTTCGCCAGATTCTTTGCTTCCGCCGCGAAGGCCTCGATCTTGCTGATCGCGGTGCTCAGGGTGACGTCACCGCCCTGCAGGGCATCGGCCAGGGCGTCGTGGGCGTCGCCGAGGCGCTTGAAGACCTGCGGCGGGTCCGCGGTCAGCAGGGCGTCGTACTGCGCCGCCGCCTGCGTCAGCTTGACAAGGGCGGCCTTACTGCTGCGGTCGTTCTGGTAGGTGTCGTTGGCCAGCGAGACTTCCTCGGCGAGCGTCGACCGCGGCACGTCGGCGATGATCGATGCGGTCAGCGCGAAGAGGTCGGCGGCGTCGCGCACTACCGGTTTCGCGGCCTTGGTCGCGTCCCTCAGGCCTTTCACCTTCACGCTTGCCACATATTGGCCGACCACCCAGTTGACCGCGGCGCCCGCCGGTGTGGCGAAGGCCGGCACGGGGGTGCTGGCGGGGCCGCCGGCCTTGGCCACGGTCTCCGCCAGGTTCTGGATGCTGCCGAGAGCGGCGTTCACATTGCCGGCCACCTTGGCGGCGGTGTCTGCCTCCAGCAGGGCCTTCAGGTTCCCGGCATAGGCGTTGACCCGCCCCATCAGCAGGGTCATTTGCTGCAGCGGGAATTCCGGCGGATAGAACTCGTTGCCCGCATCGCTGGTCACGGTCAGGCGGCAGCGTTTGGAATCCGTCAGGCATTCCGGGCTGGCCGCACGCAAGAAGGCGCGGTTGCCGAGGATGCGGTCGTCCAGCACGCTCTTGTAGCCGGTGGTGACTTCCGTATTCAGGCCAACCAGAGCCTGCTCGGCGTTGCCGGTGGCGGCGGCGAAGTCGTTGACCGGCTTGCTATAATCGGCGGTCGAACAGGCGGCCAGCACCAGCAGTCCCGCCGCAACGGCGGCAACGCGGGCCCGTTTGCCTCGGTTGTGCATGTCGGCCTCCCCAACTGGACCAGGACGGGCAGCAGCATTCCCCTGAAGCTTGTCCCCTTGCCAGGGTGCCGCAGCCTGGGTTCCGCGCGCAAAAGTAAAAAGGCACTACTACTTTAGGGTCCGGCGTTGCCGCTTCTGCCGGGATCACCCGGAATTCGGCACGCTTGGCGAGGATTGCCGCAGACAGGGGACGATGCTCCGTTCTGCCCGCGTCAGCCTGCTTGCCCGTCCCGCGGCGGCGTCCTAACGTGGGTTTTGCCGTAACCGTTCCCCCCGGGGTACGACACTTTCGGATTCATGAGATGACCCTACGCAACGGCCGCGAATTCCTGGCGATTCCCGGCCCCACCAATGTGCCGGACGCGGTGTTGAACGCCATGCACCGGCCCGCCGTCGAGATCTATACCGGCCCCCTGGTCGAGACCACGATGAGCTGCCTGGCGGACCTCAAGCGCCTCTTCGGCACCACCGCGGGGCATACCTACATCTATGCCGCCAATGGCCATGGCGCCTGGGAGGCCGCGCTGACCAACGTCCTCTCGCGCGGCGACAAGGTGCTGGTGCTGGGCAGCGGCCGCTTCCCCACCCTGTGGGGCGAGATGGCCGCCTTCGTCGGCATCGAGGTCGAGGAACTGGCCTTCGGCTTTCGCCATGCCGTCGATGCGGCCGCCGTCGAGGCACGGCTGAAGGCGGATACCGCCGGGCAGATCAAGGCGGTCCTCATGGTGCAGGTGGATACCGCCTCCAGCGTGGTCAACGACGTGGCCGCGGTCGGCCGTGCGATCCAGGCGGCGGGGCATGGTGCGTTGCTGATGGCCGACGCCATCGCCTCGCTGGCCCCCATGCCCTTCGAGATGGATGCCTGGGGCGTCGATGTCGCGGTCACCGGCTCCCAGAAGGGGCTGATGACGCCGCCGGGCCTCGGCTTCGTGGCGGCCAGTCCGCGCGCGTTTCAGCGCCACCAGGACGCCGGCCTGCGTACCGCCTACTGGGATTGGACCAAGCGCGAAGGGACGGTGCATTACCAGAAATACTGCGGCACGCCGCCGGAACACCTGCTGTTCGGCCTGCGTCAGGCCATCGACATGCTGTTCGAGGAGGGTCTGCCGGCGGTCTTCGAGCGCCACCGCCTGCTGGCTGAGGCGACGCGGCGGGCGGTTGCGGTCTGGGCCGAAGGCGGGGCTTTGGCGTTCAATGTCCTGGACCCGGCCGCCCGCGCCAACTCGGTTACCACGGTGCAGGTTGAAGGCATCGCGCCGCAGCGTCTACGCGACTACTGCAGCGAGGTCTGCGGCGTCATGCTGGGCGAGGGCATCGGCGATCTCGAAGGCCGGGGCCTGCGCATCGCCCACATGGGTCACGTGAATGCGGCCATGATGCTGGGCACCCTGGCGGTGCTCGAAACCGCGCTGGGCGCGCTGGACGTTCCCCACGCCAAGGGCGGCGTGCAGGCGGCCGTCGATTTCCTGGCCGCGACGGTCCCGGCCCCGGCGGTCCGGCCGGTGGCCGACAACCCGCTGCGCCGAGTCCTGGGGGCTTAACGTCCTGGGGGCTTAACGTCCAGGGACTTAACGGGGAGGCAGGTGTCCGGCGGTTACCAGCTGCCGCCGCCGCCGCCGCCCCCACCGCCACCTGAGGAGCCGCCACCCGAGGAGCCGCCGGAGCTGCTGCTGCTCGGCCGCGTGGCGGCGCTGGACAGGGTGCGGCTCAGCCCGCCCGACAGGCCGCCGGCGACTGCGGCGATGCCCGGCGAGCCGTCGCGCGAGATGTACCAGCTGCGGCTGCGCTCCACCGCCTGACGCACCGCGGCGTCGGCACTGGCGGTGAAGCGCCGCGTCCAGGCCTCCTCGACCCCCAGGGCCATGGCATAGGGCAGGTGATACTCGAACTGCTCAACGGTCATCTCCGGTTCCGCCGTCAGCATGTTCAGGCGGTCGGCTTCGGCGACGGTCAGGTACAGCAGGTAGCCTTCAATCCCGTCACGCATGTCCTGGCCCAGGCGGGTCGGTGCCTTCAGCAGGCTCCAGAACAGTCCCACCGTGACGACCTGGGCGCAGACAAACAGCAGCATCAGCGGGCCGAACTGATCGTTGATCAGGTAGATCGAGCCGAACAGCGGCATGCTGAAGGGCGCAATAATCAGGGTCATGAAGAGGGTGGACATAAGCTGGCCCGTATCGCCGCGCAGCAGCTTCAGCCACAGCGGGCCGATGTGGCGGGCAAAGAAAACCACCGGGACCGAAAAGCCACCGACGAAGACGGCGCCGAAGGCGACCATGACCAGGAATTCCGGGTCGCCGTACTGAACGGTGAGCGCGGCGGCGATGCCGGCCAAGGCGATCAGCAGGCCGATCACCCAGAACGCGATGTTGTGGCGGAAATAGACCTTGTCGTGCTCGCCCTCCAGCGCGTCGAACACTTGACCCACCGCTGAGCTGATGGCCGCATCGTACTTGCGCTTGATCTCGACCCGGCCGCTGTCTTGCGGGAAGAGCGCCGCCATGGCCGCGGCCTCGCCGCTCGGCAGTTTGTCACCGGCCCGGCGCGCCCATCGGCTCTTGCGATTGCCGTCCTGCTGTCCGTCACGGCTCAGGATGAAGGTCTTGCCGTCTTCCTCGATGACGAGGCGGCCCCGAATGGCCAGGCTGGTGAGCACCACGATGAAGGCCAGGGTCCGCCGCATGACCGTGCCGTTGGCGCGGGCCCAGACATAGCCGGTGGCTGCCGGCGACAGGCCTTCCGGCGCCTCGAAACGCGGGAAGACGACGCCGGGTTCCGGGTCGCGCCCGACCGCCCGCCACCGGCGGTAGAAGTAGGCCAGCGTGACCAGCAGGGCGACAAAGCCGATGACCAGGCCGGCGTTGTCGGCCAGGCCGTGGAGCAGCCGGGCCTCCAGGTCGGGTTCGGCCACGTAGCCCTTGGGGAAGGAGACCGCGACGGTCAGACCTTCGCCGGGCTGCAGGGTGCGGGTCGTCGCGAAGGTCACGCTGCCATCGTTACCGTCTTGCCGGATGTAGTCCTTGCCGGCTTCGCCGGTATATCCGGTGTAACCGGCGACCTTGAGGGGGCGGGTGCCGGGTGGCAGGTGGATGGTCGCTTCCGCCCGGTCGATCGGATGGGCCCAGTCGTTGCCGGTGACGTTCCAATAAACCTCGTCGGCGGCATCGTTGAAGAACAGTTGGCGGCTGGTGCGATAGACGATGACGTAGCGGTGCAGCCCTTCGGCAACCAGCACGTCGGGATGGCCGATGCGGATCCGGATGCCGGCCCAGGTACTCTGCGTGACATAGGGCTCCGCCCGGCCGTCGCGGGTGACGTCCAGCACCGTGAAGCCGACCGTCTCGTTGAAACCCAAGGGACTGCGGTAGGTGGTCGGAAAGTCGCGGTAGATGCCATGCTTGACGCTGCCCGGCGTCACCAGGAAATCGATTGTTTCGGTGACCAGCAGGTCACCGTCATTCTCGACGACGACATCGGCCGCGAAGCGCGGAATGCGGCCGGGGTCGTCCTGCTGTGCGGCGGCCGTCGCCGCAACGAGAAAGAGGTGGGCGAGAAAGACGAGGGCGAAAATGACGGGGGCGAGAAGCCTTGTGACGGCGTGCAGCAGGGCGCGGCTCATCGGCTGTCGTCCCCAAAGCGAACTTCCGGCAGCGCGCGGTCGGCGGCGGCATCCACCTCGTAGTAGTCGGCCTTGGCGAAACCGAAGCGCGCGGCCACCAGATTGCTCGGAAAGGAATCGACCAGGGTATTGAGATTGCGCACCGTGCCGTTGTAGTAGCGTCGCGCCATCTGGATGTGATTCTCGATGGCACTCAGTTCTTCCTGCAGGGCGAGATAGGTGTCGCTGGCCTTCAGGTCCGGATAGTTCTCGGCGACAGCGAAGAGGTGGACGAGGGCGCCGCCCAGGCGCGTTTCCACCGCCGCACGGGTGCCGGCCGGGGCGCTCTCAGCCGCCAGGGCGCGGTTGCGCAGGTCCGTCACCGTTTCCAGAGTTTCGCGTTCGTAGCTGGTATAGGCCTTGACCGTCTCCACCAGGTTGGGGATCAGGTCGGCGCGCCGCTTCAGCTGGACGTCGATGCCGCTCCAGCCCTCTTCAGTCTGCTGCTTGCGGGCCACCAGACGGTTATAAATCGACACCGCCCAGACGAGCAGACCGACGGCCAGCGCCGCGAGCGCACCGATTGCGTTAAAGAAAGACATCTGCGTTTCCACCCCAGACTAGGACTGTCCTGGACTATGACGGCCCGGGACTATGACTGTATTAACGCCAAGCTGGACTTTTTGGGCCCTTCCCGGGGCGCTCCATCTTGGCCGGTTCATCTCGTTGGTCGGCGTGGCGGCATGACAGGTTCAAAAGCCGAACCGAGAACCTCGGCCCGAGGCCTCAGCGCAGGGCCGTCCCGGCGTGCCGGCCGGTGGTGGCCAGCAGGGCCAGGGCGGAGGCCGGCAGGCAGTAAAGGCCGCAGGCCAGGGCGATGGTCTCCATCGTCAGGCCGCCGTCGATCAGCATGCCCATCACGGCGGGGGCGAGGCCGGTGGAAAACACCATCGCCGACTGGGCGAAGGCGCGGATCGCGCCCAGGTGGGTGATGCCGTAGAGCTCGGCCCAGAGGGCGCCCAGCAGCACCGAGGCGAGGCCGGTGTTGACCCCCATAAGCGCCATGAACAGCGGAGCGACAAAGGCCGCCTTGCCGAAGGCGAGGGTCAGGCAGGCGATTGCCAGCGGGGCGAGGAATACCGGCACCAGGCGGCGGGCGCCGAAGCGGTCGACCAAGGGCCCGGTCAGGATCAGGCTGGCCAGCGAGCAGGCGGCGAAGAGAGTGAAGGCGCCGGCCAGCAGCGACAGCGGCCAGCCCTTGGTCTCGGCCAGGTGGACCTGGTGGAAGATCAGCCCGGTGAAGATGAACGACGGGGCGAGCAGCGCCGGCAGGCGCAGCCACAGGCCGGGATCGCGCAGCACCCCGGCCAGGGTGTGGTCGGCGGCCATCACGTCGGCGTTGCGGGCCAGGCGCTCGCGCAGCAGGGCCGCGTCGCGTTCGCGCTGACCCTTCAACAGCAGGAAGACCAGGGGCACCAGCAGGAACAGGGCCACGGCGGCGCCCTGCCAGACCTGCTGCCAGCCGCCCAGCGCCAGGGCGGCGACCACCGCGGCGGGAAACACCGCCTCGCCCAGGGTATGGCCCAGGGTGGCGACGCTGACCGCCCGCCCGCGCTGGGCGTCGAAGTAGCGGCCCATGGCGACCACGGCGCTGTGGCTGGCCAGGCCCTGGCCGAAGAAGCGCAGGGTAAAGAGGGCGAGGCCGAGGGCGATGATGTTGCCGGCCAGCCCCATGGTCAGGCAGGCGCCGCCCAGCAGGGCCAGCACCGCGGCAGCGAAGACCGCCAGCGGCACCCGGTCGATCAGCCGCCCGGCCCACAGCAGCATCGCGGCGGAGGCCAGGGTGCCGAGGGAATAGAGGCTGCCGAAGTCGCCGTCGCTGAGGTCGAAGGCGCCACGGATTTCGCCGGAAAACAGCGAAATGAAGAAGGTTTGCCCGACGCTGGAGCAGAAGGTCATGAGCACGCCGAAGGCGAGCAGTCGGCCGTGGGCGCGTAGGAAGGTCAGGGACAGCATGGCCTCTGTTCTACGCTGCCCGCCGCGCCGCGCAAAGGGGGCGTCGCGGGATGGCGCAGAGCGTCTTGCGCCGGCACATATCCTCCGGGCCGGCGTGCCTCTATACTGGCTTTCTATACGGGCTTTCTGACTGGCAAAACGGCCGATCCGGTCTAGCTTCATCCTCAAGAGGACAAGGGGAGTGGTGGCGATGCGACAGCGGTTCCAGAGGATGACGGCCTGTCTGTCGGTCCTTCTCGGGCTCTTCCTGGGCCTGGCGCCCGGTTTGGCCCACAGCCAGAGCCAGCCCCAACCCGAACTGCCGTCCCAGAACCGCAGCGGCACGCCGGTGGACCTGGAACTGGTGCTGCTGGCCGACGCCACCGGCTCGATCGACGACAAGGAGATATTTTTCCAGCGCCAGGGCTATGCCGACGCCATCACCGATCCGGACATCCTCTCGGCCATCGCGCTGGGCAGCGACGGCAAGATCGCCGTCACCTACGTCGAATGGGGCGACGAATCCTCCCAGGAGGTGGTGGTGCCCTGGACCATCATCGACGGGCCGCAGGCGGCGGCCGGATTTGCTGCGGCGCTGAAAGCCCAACCGCGCAAGGCCTTCGGGCGCAACGCCATCGGCTCGGCCATCACCTATGCCCACTTGCTTATCGAGAGCAACGGCATCAACGGATTCCGCCGGGTCATTGACCTCTCCGGGGATTCCGCCAACTCCTGGAATGGGGTGCCGCTGGAGGTGGCGCGGCAAAACGCCATCGCCGCCGACATCGTCATCAACGGCCTTGCCATCCTGTGCCGAGGCTGCAGCGGACGCCCGGTCTATTACGACCTGGAGGAGGCCTATCGCCGCGATATCATCGGCGGCCCCGCCGCCTTCGTGGTCACCGCCGACGACATGGAATCCTTCGCCATGGCGGTCCGCAAGAAGCTGTTGCTGGAAATCGCCGCCGTGCCGGACGAGGAAACCTTCCGCGCGCGGGTGGCGGCGGCGCAAGGCGTGCCTGAGCAGGCGCTCGACTGAGAGGCGGTCCATGCTTCGAGACGGCGCTGACGCGCCTCCTCAGCATGAGGGTATGATTTGGCCTCACCCTGAGGAGCGCTCGCGAGAGCGCGTCTCGAAGGGCGAGGCCCTGCTACGGCGTCAGCGGCACGCGTTCGCCATGCACCTCGATCATGCGGTCGATCTCGGCCAGGGCGAAGGCGGCGCACTCGCGCTGGGTGGCTTGGGCCACGGGATCCTCGTCCTCCAGGTCGCCGATCACCAGGATGTTCTCGTCGTTCAGGCGGTTGGCCGGGTCGGTATAGTTGAAGCTGCCGGCGATGATGAGGGCGCCGTCGATCACCATCAATTTGTGGTGCAGTTTGCCCAGGCCCTTCTTGCGCGATGCGAGATAGGCTTCGCCGCCGCTGTCGGCCACCATGCGGGTCGCCGCCCAGTCGCGGTTGCCCTGGCCGGAGTCGAAGATGCCGCGGATTTTCAAACCGCCCTTGGCCATCGCGACCAGGGTATCGTCGATACCGGAGGAGCGCGCGAAGGTGAAGATGGCGAAATCGACCCGTTCCTTCGCCTTCAGGATCTGCTTCATGATCTCCATCTCCGGTGCGTGGTCCGGGGCGAAGAGTGCGCGCACCGAGATGCCGGCGACGGTGTTGTTGCGCGGCGAGGGTTCGTGGCGGTTGCGCACCTTGCCGAAGGTGCCCTGCCAGATCTCGGTGAACTCGTCATCATATTCGTTGCAGACCCACTGGTCGTGCACGACGACCAGATGGTTGAGGTTCTTCTTGCTGGGGTGGCTGCCGACGCCGGTCGGCGTGAAGTTGGTGGAGCCGGTCAGCAGCGCGCGGCGCCTGCCGCCGCTGTCGCGGATGATGAACTTCTGGTGAAAGATGTGCGGGTTATAGTCGGTGCGCGCGTCGATGCCGGCACGCAGCATGGCGGCGAAGAGGTTGCGGTTCTCCTCGTCCTCGCCGCCGACAGTGAAAGGGTCGGCCCAGGGCTTGTCGGCGCGCAGGTAGTCCTGCTCCAGCACCAGGCGCACGCGCACGCCGCGCTGGCGCGCGCGCACCAGGGCCTCGGCAATGGCACGGGATTCGATCTCCTGCACGGCAACGTCCAGGCTCGCCTTGGCGTCGTCGATAAAGTCGACGATGGTTTTTTCCAGGTCGTCGGGGGCGCCCAGGCTGGCCGGCCCCATGTGCAGTTCCAGACGATCGTTCAGGATGAAGGACAAGGCCGTTTTCTCCGCTGCGGGCTGCTGACAGGCACTGCTGGCCGATAGCAGCTTCATGTTACCGATTTGCCGACTTACCGGGTTGCGCAAAGGGGGTGTATCCAGCCCCTTGCGGGGGCTAGCATGGCGGAGGTTTTTCACAACGGGATCTGGGTAGTCGTATGACGGAAATGGGACTTTTCGATCTCACCGGCAAGGTGGCGGTGGTCACCGGCGGCAATGGCGGCATCGGCTTGGGCATCGCGCGCGGCCTGGCCCAGGCCGGCGCCGCCATCGCCGTGGTTGGGCGCCAGGCCGCCAAACTGGAAGCTTCGGTGGCCGACCTGCAGGGCCTTGGGGTCCAGGCCGCCGGCTTTGCCTGCGACGTCACCGACGCCGCGTCCGTGGCCGCCCTTCCCGGAGAGGTGGCCGCGCGTCTGGGACGCCTCGACATCCTGGTCAACAACGCCGGCACCAACATCCGCAAGCGCCCGGAAGATCTCGCCGCCGACGAATGGCATCAGGTGATCGACACCAACCTGACCTCCGCCTTTCTCTGTGCCAAGGCCTGCTACCCGTTGATGAAGGCGGCCGGCGGCGGCAAGGTGATCAACAACGGCTCCATGCTGTCGATTTTCGGCGCGCCCTGGAGCTCGGCCTACGCCGCCAGTAAAGGCGGGGTGGTACAGCTGACGAAGTCGCTGGCCACGGCCTGGGCCGCCGACAACATCCAGGTGAATTGCATTCTGCCCGGCTGGATCGATACCGACTTGACCAAGCGCGCCCGCGAACAGATCGATGACCTGCACGACAACGTCCTGAAGCGCACGCCGGCGGGGCGCTGGGGCAAGCCGGAGGACTTCGCCGGCGTCGCCGTGTTTCTGGCCGCGACCGCCTCTGACTTTCTGACCGGCACCGCCCTGCCGGTGGACGGTGGTTACTCCATCGCCATTTGAGCTTCATCTCAGAAAGGGAGCTGTTTCCCCGTGAGCGATTCCGCAACAGACTTCATTGCTGGCCTGCCCAAGGCCGAACTGCACCTGCACATCGAAGGCTCGCTGGAGCCGGAGATGATGGTGATGCTGGCCGAGCGTAATCGTGTCGCCCTGCCCTACGCGGATGTCGACGCGGTGCGTGCCGCCTACAGCTTCACCAACCTGCAGGATTTTCTCGACCTCTATTACCAGGGCATGTCGGTGCTGCTGACCGAACAGGACTTCTACGACCTGACCCTGGCCTACCTGCGCCGCGTGGCGAAAGACAACGTGCGCCATGTGGAGATCTTCTTCGACCCACAGGGCCACACCGACCGCGGCATCGCCTTTGCAACCGTGTTCGATGGCATCGAGAAGGCCTTACGCGACGGCGAGGCGGAACTCGGTATCAGCTCGAAGATCATTCTTTGTTTCCTGCGCCATCTCTCTGCCGAGGCGGCCATGGCGACGCTGGACCAGGCGATGGTCTACAAGGATCGCATCGTCGGTGTCGGTCTCGACTCTTCGGAGCAGGGCCATCCGCCGGCGAAGTTCAAGGCAGTGTTCGACCGTGCCCGTGCCGAGGGTTTCCGTGCGGTGGCGCACGCGGGCGAGGAGGGGCCGCCGGAATATGTCTGGTCCGCCATGGACGACCTGAAGGTCGAACGGATCGATCACGGCGTGCGCGCTCTCGAGGACCCTGATTTGGTTCTGGAACTGGCGAAGCGGAAGTTGCCGCTGACCGTTTGTCCATTGTCGAACATCCGGCTCTGTGTGTTCGACGACATGACCGCGCACCCGTTGAAGATGATGCTGGACCGCGGCCTGATGGTCACCGTGAACTCCGATGATCCGGCCTACTTCGGCGGCTATATGAACGATAACTACAACGCCGTGCGCCAGGCCCTCGACCTCAGCGAGCAAGAACTGGCGCGCATCGCCCGTAACTCTTTCGATGCCTCGTTCCTGGATGATGCCACCAAGGCGAAGTACGTCGCCGAGGTGGAGGCTTATGTGAAGCGCGCGTGAGTGAACCACTCGACCGGAAACCGCCAGCGCCGCAGCGGAGCGTAGAATGTAAATTCCCTATCACCCAGGAGATTCTACTTCATCGCTGTCTGTGGCATCCCAATTAATACACTGACCATAGCAAACAGCTTTCGTCCAAAAATCGACCACGCTTTCGAAGACGTCATCAGCGGTCTCCCAGGCATCCCCTCCATATCGAATCTCGTGCTGCCAATTCTGCGCGTCATCGATGTTGGCGAAACCTACACTGGAGTCTGGAAAAACTGCCCTTGCAGTAACATCAACAACGTGTTCGTCCTTTGCTATATCTGTGCTGCCAGGATGCTTGCAGCTATTGGTGAGTTGGCGGCAAGCACCAAGTGCTGGGCACTGCTCTTTTACCCAGTCTCGAAACGCATCCTTGGAGGCCCAAGTAGCTCCGAGAGAGCTTTCGATCTTTCTGCGATCAGCATCGTTCAAGGCTTCTATCGAAGCCCACATCCGTTCCCAGAGGTGCCAAGCCGTCCAGACGAAATTCATCATGTGATCTTCTTGGGCACTGCGTGTGGTCGATTGCCGGAATCGATCAAGGTCTCTTTCCAGCTTCATTAAGATGTCTGGAGGTGTGTACCGCTCAAATAGATGGTCAGAAGCATTAGCCATTTTAGGAAGACCTTAGGGTGCTAAAAGTACAGCGTACCGAGTGCTATCAGATACTCCATTAAGTTGTACGGTAGGCCCTCTATCTGTACCGACCAACGAAAATTCGGGCTACCCCCCGGTCCCTCGCCGGGCGGCTATTCGAACAAAACGGATGAATTCTCTGATCAACTCTGGGAAGCTTTTCGCCAGAAAACTGTCAGACGTGATCCCAGGAGGGCTAGGACTGCCATGGACGACCCGCAGCGCTTCGAGGACCTTGTGGCGCCGGTTGAGGACCTGACTGCGGCGCCGTTAACGGTGCAGTGCTTTGTGCCGGAGGAAGCGCGCGACGCACTGCCCGAATTTGCAGCGCTGATCGATCTTTGGCTGGAGCGTCGTGGCAGCGCAGGCGTGCCTGACTGGAATGACGTGGACTTTACGGATTTCCGCAGCTGGCACGCCTACATTCTGCTCAGCAAGTTCGAGGGTGCGGAGCCTGATCCACGCTTTCGCCTGGCCGGTGAGAAGGTGGCGGAAGTGTTGCAGTTCGAAACGCAAGGCCGCCGCATCAGCGATCTGGCGCCCCAGTTCTACGAGCTCCAGTTCCGCGACCACTTCCACAAGATACGGGAGCACGGCCTGATCGGCCTGACGTCCGGCAAACTGCCGGCCAAGGGGCGCGGCCATGTCACCCTGCGTATTCTGGAGCTCCCGTTCCGGGACGGCGGCAGCGCCGTCGAGCGTCTGCTGCACGCCCAGGCGAAGGAGACCGCTTAAGGTCTGGGGGTAGGAAGGCGCTAAGAAAAGCGCCCCTGGAAGCCGTGGCCTCCAGGGGCGATCTCGGTACCAGGAACTGCCTGGGCAGTCGCAGTTTAGGCGGCGTTCTTCTTGGCTTCTTCCTGCAGCGCCTCGATCAACAGCTTGCCCAGCTTCTCGGCCGAGGCCGGATTCTGCCCGGTCACAAGGCGCCCATCACGCACCACATGCGCGCCGAAAGGTTCGGGATTGTCCTCGAACTTGGCGCCCTGTTCGCGCAGGCGGCTCTCCAGCAGATAGGGGACGACCTTGTCGAGGCCGACCTCCCGCTCCTCGGCGTCGGTAAAGCTGTTCACGCGCTTGCCGCGCACCAGCGGTTCGCCGCTGGACAGCGTTGCGCCGGTGAGGCCCGCGGGGCCGTGGCAGATGGCGCCAATCACGGCGCCGCCTTCATAGGCCTTGGCGATCAGGCCGCCAACCGCCGGGCTCTGCGCCAGGTCCCACATGGTACCGTGGCCGCCGGGCAGGTAGATCGCGGCGTAAGCGTCAGCGTTCGCCTCGACGACGGGGCGCGAGGCCTTCAGGGCGCCCATCGCATCTTCGTCATCCATGAAGCGCTGTACGGAGGCGGGACGGTCTTCCTTCTTGCCCGTCTGTGGGTCGGCCGGCGGCTGCCCGCCGGCGGGTGAGGCGAAATCGATGTCGTAGCCCGCATCGCGCAGCAGCCAGTAGGGTGTCGTCAGTTCCTCCCAGTGAAATCCGGTCGGCTTGCCGGTGTCGCCGAGCGCGTCGTTTGAGGTAAGAAGGATGAGAATTCGGTTCGTCATCGCGTTCAACTCCCGGGTTGGTGGAAAGGGTTGGCTCCATGAGTCCAACGTGGTGACGACCGGGATCGTTCCAAGCCGAGTCTCGCGAGGTTGCAGGGATTTAACGAAAAAGGGGCACCCGACCGGGCGCCCCTTCGTGCGGACATCTCTGCCGCGATCAGGCCGTCACGGCTTTGTGGTCTTCAGGCGGTGGCCGCCTCCAGCGTCACCGCATAGAGCTCGTTGTTGTCGAGGTCTTTCAGGGTGACGGTCATCGCTTCGGTCTCGCTGTCGATGTGGACGTGACCGAAGAACTGCAGTCCCTCGGCCGGCGACAGGTTGGCCTTGCCGCCCGGGTCCTTGGAGTACATCACCTGCGGACCGAAGGTGTTGTCCATGTCGCCGGGGCCGAAGGAGCCCGCATGCACCGGGCCGGAGACGAATTCCCAGAACGGCTCGAAATCCTGGAACTGTGCCTTGTTGGGATCGTAGTAGTGCGCCGCGGTGTAGTGTACGTCGGCGGTCAGCCAAACGACCTGCTTGATGGCGCTGTTCTTCATGAAACTCAGCAGCTCGGCGAAGTCGTGCTCGCGGCCGCGCACCGGACCGTCGCCGTTGGCACCATTCTCGAAGGCCGGCTGTCCATCGACCTTGTCCTTCACCTGGATGCCGATCGGCATGTCGGCGGCGATCACCTTCCAGGTTGCATTGGAGGCCAGCAGCTCGGCCTTCAGCCACTTCAACTGCTCGGCGCCGAGAAAATCGGTCTCGGGGCCGCGCTGGGCCTGATCGTTGGCGCTGTTGGGGCCGCGGTAGCTGCGCATGTCGACGAAGAAGATGTCGAGCAGCGGGCCATAGGATACCTTGCGGTAGATCCGCTCGGGATCGCCCAGGGTCGGGCGGATCGGCATGTATTCCAGGAACGCACGCTGAGCGCGGCTGGCCAACAGCGAGGCGCTCTTCACCGTGTAGCGGTCGTCGGAGATCAGCATCTCGCCCGGGTACCAGTTGTTCAGCACCTCGTGATCGTCCCACTGGGAAAAGATGGGCACCTCGGCGTTCAGGCGCAGGACGTTCTCGTCCATCAGGTTGTACTTATAGCGCCCGCGGTACTCGGCCAGGGTCTCGGCGACCTTGGCAGTCTCCTCGGTGGTGACGTTCTTCCAGATCTTGCCGTCGGGCAGGGTGACCTCGGCCTGGATCGGACCGTCGGCGTAAATGTTGTCGCCGGAATGGATGAAGAAGTCCGGGCGGTTGTCCAGCATGGTCTGGTAGCAGCGCATGCCGCCCCAATCCAGGTTGATGCCCCAGCCCTGGCCCGCCGTGTCGCCGGTCCATACGAAGCTGATGTCGCGCTTGTCCGCCGGGGCGGTCTTGAAGTGCCCGACCATCGGTGCGCTCATCACGTTGATGTCGGCCAGGTCCTGCCATTGCAGGCGATAAAAGATGTTCTGGCCGGCGGGCAGGCCGGTCAGATCCAGGCTGGCGGTGAAATCGCTGGTCTCGATGGCTGCCGGACCGCGCAGGCGCCGCGCGTTCTTGAAGGAATCGGTCGTCGCCACCTCGGCCAGCAGGCGGGCCGGCCGGTCGGCCCGCGCCCAGATCATGCCGCTGTTGGTGGTCACGTCGCCGCTCTGGATGCCATGGGTGAAGACCGGGCGGTTGGCCTGGGCGAAGGCGGGGGCGGCGAGGCCGAACAGGCCGGTCCCGGCAAAGCCGGCCCCAACGATTCCGGCACCGGCGGCCGCGCCGCCGCGCAGCAGGCTTCTTCGGGAAATCGGGAAAGCGGTCCGGCGGGAAGGCAGGTGCGACATGATCTTCTCCATGATCGAGAGCGGGGGTCTCTGTCCGATTCCGGCCGGTTTCCGCAGGGCGGCGCTGCGGCTTCTGCGGCCGCTGCCCGACTTGCTCCCGGCTCCGGAGTAGAGGACCACCGTCGATAGCTTGCCGGTGTTGCCGGGTGATGTCGACGCGGCTTCATTTTTGTGACGGGGGAGGGATCCCTGTGGGCAGCCACAAAATGCTTACAAGATATTAATCTTCAACGTCTTTTAACCGTTTTCTGATGCAATCGAATGGCATCACCATGCCAGTCTGGGAGAAAGCCGGCCGTTGCCGACGAAAGCGGAATTAGCGGCGGAGCTTGCGCGGCTTCAGCGGCGGGTCGAAGAGGTCGAGCGGCTGGAAGCCGAGCGTGCCCAGGCCGAGGACGCCTTGCGGGAAAGCGAGGCGCGGCTGCGCGACTTTGCGGCCGCGGCCTCCGACTGGTTCTGGGAGATGGACGCCGATCTGCGCTTTTCCTTCATGTCGGAGCGTCTGCGCGACGTCACCGGGGTGAATCCCCGTGCCACCTTGGGCAAGACCCGCCAGCAGATAGGCGCCGGCGATACCGACGCCGAAAAGTGGGAGGCACACCTGGCCGACTTGCGGGCGCACCGTCCGTTCCGCGACTTCCGCTACATCTACACCGCCGATAACGGTGACCGCCAGTACTGGTCGATCAGCGGCGTGCCGCTGTTTGACGAGCAGGGCCGATTTCTCGGCTATCGCGGTACCGGGCGCAACCTGACCGAGGAATACCGTGCCCGGCGCATGGCCTTCGAGGCGCAGGATCTACTGCTGCAAGCGGTCGAGCACTTTTCCTCGGCGGTCGCGCTGTTCGACAGCGAAGATCGCTTGCTGCTGTTCAACGATGCCTATGTCGAGGTCTTTGGCTCCTGCGCCGACGCTATCGGCCCGGGCATGACCTTCGAGTCGCTGGTGCGCCTGCAGGTCAGCAGCGGCCAGATCCCCGACGCCTTCGAACGTGAGGAGGAGTGGATCGCCGAGCGCATGGCACGTCACCGCCACCCCATCGAAGAATTCGAGCTGGCACGCACCGATGGCCGCTGGACCCGCGTGCGCGAGGAGCGCACGGGAAATGGTGGACTGTTCCTGACGGTGACCGACATCACCGAGACCAAGACCATGGAGCGGGCCGAGCGGGAAATCCGCGACCGCCTGCGCGCCGTCATCGACCATCTGCCCGCCGGCCTGGTGCTGAAGGATGGGGACGGAAACTATATGCTCGCCAACCAGCAGTTCCTGGAGCTCTATGGCCTGCAGGACCACGACGTGATTGGCGCCACCGCCTACGAATGCTTTCCCAAGGAGCAGGCTGAGGTGGTCAGCGCCCAGGACCGTACCGTGCTGCGCACCGGCATTCCGATGGAAGCGGAAATGGACATGACGCGCCTGGACGGCGAGAAGGTGTTCTGCATGGTCACCCGCTTTCCGGTACTCGATTCCACCGGGCGGGCGATCGGTGTCGGCGGCATCCACATGAATATCAGCGAGATAAAGGAAAAGGAGCGCCAGCTGCGCATCGCCCGCGACGATGCCGAGCGCGCCAACCAAGCCAAGTCCGCTTTCCTTGCCAACATGAGCCACGAGCTGCGCACGCCGTTGAATGCCATCATCGGGTTTTCGGAGATCATGGAGCAGGGCCTTTTCGGGCCGCTGGGCAATCCGCAGTACAGCGAGTACGCCGAGGATATCCGGCGCAGCGCCAGCCATCTGCTGTCGATCATCAGCGACATCCTCGATCTCTCCAAGATCGAGGCGGGCCGCATGGAACTGCACGAGGAAATGATCGACCTCGCCTATGTGGTGAACTCCTGCCGCACCATCGTGAAAGAAGCTGCGGCCAATGCCGGCCTGGCGTTGCGCACCCTGCTGCCGGACGGGTTGCCGCCGCTTCATGCCGATAAACGTTCGGTGCGCCAGATCCTGCTGAACCTGCTGTCCAACGCCATCAAGTTCACCCCCAACGGCGGCGGCGTCATGGTCGAGGCTCGGCTGGAGCCGGCCGGCGATCTCGCCCTCATCGTACGCGATACCGGCATCGGCATGTCGCCTGACGATGTCGAGATTGTGCTGCAGCCTTTCGGCCAGGTCGAAAGCGCCCACACCCGCAGCCACGACGGCACCGGCCTCGGCTTGCCGATCACCAAATCGCTGGCGGAAATGCATGGCGGCTCCATGACCGTCGAGAGTGAGGTCGGCAAGGGCACCGCGATCATCGTGCGTTTCCCCGCCGCCCGCGTCGGCAGCCGTGCCCTCTACGACGCCGGCAACGGCCGCCGGTCGGCGTGATCCCGTCGCTTACAGCGGGAAGACCAGCAGGATCATCGGCACCGAGACGGCAATCACCAGAATCTCCAGCGGCAAGCCCATGCGCCAGTAGTCGCCGAAGCGGTAGCCGCCGGGGCCCAGGATCAAGGCGTTGTTCTGGTGACCGATGGGCGTCAGGAAAGCGCAGGACGCGGCGATAGCGACGGCCATCAGGAACGGGTCGGCATTGACCTCCAGCCGGTCGGCCACGGTGGCGGCGATCGGTGCCATCACCACGGCGGTGGCGGCATTGTTCAGGATGTCCGAGAGCGTCATGGTAACGACCATGACGATGACCAGAACGGCGGCGGCCGGCAGCCCACTGGTAATGATCACCAGTTCGTTGGCGATCAGTGTGGTCGCCCCCGTGCTCTGCAGTGCGCCCCCGACGGGGATCAGCGAGCCCAGCAGCACGATGACCGACCAGTCGATGCCGTCGTAAAGCTCGCGCACGCTCATCAGGTCAGTGGCCACCATCGCCACGATGGCGATGCCGAAGGCGATGTGGATCGGCACGATGCCAAAGCTGGCGGCGGCAATGGCGGCGGCGAAGACGGCGATGACCGCCGGACCCTTGTTGCGTTTGCCGAAGTGCATTTCGCGCTCGGCCAGTGGCAGGATGCCGAAGGCCGGCACCAGATCGGCCAACTGCTCGGCCTCGCCATGCAACAGCAGAACGTCGCCCGGGCGGATGCGGAACGACCGCAGGCGGCCATGATAACGCTGGCCTTGACGAGACACCCCCAGCAGGGTGACGCCGCGGCGGGCGAAGAGCTGCAGCGTGCCGACCAGGCGGCCGTCAAGACGCGAGCCCGGCGCCACCACCACTTCCATCAGGGTAGCGTCGTCGGCCATCTCGCGCGGCCCGACGCCGGAGGCCTCGGCGCCGATCTCCAGGTCCAGCTTGCTGACGAACTTGTCGATCTCGTCGGGTGCCGCCTCGATTTTCAGGATGTCGCCGGCACGCAGTTCCTTGCGGGTCGAAGCGGGATAGCTCCGCTCGTCGCGGATCTGGTCCATGATGACGGAATCGATGTCCTTGGTCAGCTCGTCGATCTCGCGCAGCGTCTTGCCGATATGCGGATTGCCTTCCGGGACGCGGACCTCGGTTACGTAGGACTCGATGTCGAACAGCTCGCCCTTGGTCCGTGTGCCGGCGCGCTGAGGCACCAGGCGCCAGCCGATCAGGGCAACGAAGACCACGCCTGCCAACGCGATCGCCAGGCCGACGGGCGTGAAGTCGAACATGCTGAAGTTGCTGCCGGTCAGTTGGCCGCGGTAGCTGGCGACGATGATGTTGGGCGGCGTGCCGATCAGGGTGATCAGGCCGCCCAGCATCGACCCGAAGGACAGCGGCATCAGCAGCACGCTGGGCGAGCGTGCCGCCTTGCGGGCCGACTGGATCGCCATCGGCATCAGAATGCCCAGCGCACCGACGTTGTTCATTACCGCCGACATCGCCGCGCCGATCCCGGCCAGCACGCCGACGTGGGTGGTGGTGTGGCCGGTGGCCGGACGGACCAGCTGGGTCAGCCGGTCGATGGCGCCGGTACCGGCCAGGGCGCGGCTCAGCACCAGCACGGCGGCGACGGTGATGGTGGCTGGATGGCCGAAACCGTCGAAGGCCGTCTCCGCCGGCACCAGCCCGGCGGCAACCGCCGCCATCAGGCAGGCGAAGGCGACCACGTCGTAACGCCAGCGTCCCCAGACCAGGAGGATGAAGAGCGCCAGCAAAAGGGCGAAGATCATGGCTTGGTCGAGGGTCACAATGCTCTCTTGAACTCCCTGTGGCGCCTTGCCGGGGCGGCGTTCCCGGCGCTGACTTCGGCGCTGACTCTGGCCGTTCCCCGGCGGCGGAATTGTGTCACTGCTGCCGCGGCGCTGTAAAACGTTAAGATTGTTGGGGAAATCTGCCTCATAGGTAGCCCGGACGGGCGGGGATCGCCGCTTTCACGGCCTCTCACAACGCTGTGAAAAGCCTTTAGTTGCGTCGCGGGCCACTTATCTGGACCTTAGCATGGCGGCTTGACGGCGAAACGCCGCGCCGGGGGTGCCGGGGGATGAGGGAAGCATCGTATGGCGAAAATTCTGGAGGCCGATCTCTGCGTCATCGGCGGCGGTTCCGGCGGGTTGTCGGTGGCGGCCGGCGCGGCCCAGATGGGCGCCCGCGTCGTGCTGATCGAAAAGGCCAAGATGGGCGGCGATTGCCTGAACACCGGCTGCGTGCCCTCCAAGGCCTTGATCGCGGCGGCGGCGACGGCGGACACGGTGCGCCATGCCGGCCGCTTCGGCGTGAACGGCCACGAGCCGACAGTCGACTTCGCCGCGGTGCGCGATCACCTGGAGGGTGTCATTGCCGGCATCGCGCCGCATGATTCGGTGGCGCGCTTCGAAGGCCTTGGGGTCACGGTACTGCAGGCCGCGGCACGGTTCACCGGCCCGCGCGAGTTGGTGGCTGGCGAGACCACGGTCAGGGCCAGGCGTTTCGTCGTTGCCACCGGCTCCACGCCAGCGGTGCCACCGATTCCCGGCCTCGACGGCGTCGCCTACCTGACCAACGAGACGGTCTTCGATCTGGCCGAGCGGCCGGAGCACCTGATCGTCATCGGCGGCGGGCCCATCGGTGCCGAACTGGCCCAGGCCCAGCGCCGTCTCGGTGCCCGGGTATCTCTGCTGGAGATGTTCACGGTTCTCGGCAAGGACGACCCGGAGGTGACCGCCTTTGCGCGCCGCCGCCTGGCCGAGGACGGCGTCGAGATCCACGAAGGCATTGCGATCAAGGGTGTCGCCCAGCAGGGCAATGCCGTCGCGGTGACAATTGAGGAGAATGGCGAGACCTTGACGCTGACCGGCTCCCACCTGCTGGTGGCCGCCGGCCGCAAGGCGACCGTAGAGAGCCTCGGCCTCGACGCGGCGGGGGTGGCCTATTCGCCCAAGGGCATTGCCGTGGACCGGCGTCTGCGCAGCAGCAACAAACGCATCTTCGCCCTGGGCGATGTCGCTGTGATCGAGGGCCTCGGCGCTTACCAGTTCACTCATGTCGCCGGATATCATGCCGGCATCGTTATCCGTAACGCGCTGTTCAAGCTGCCGGCCAAGGTGGACTACGCCGCGCTGCCCTGGGTCACCTACACCGATCCGGAGATCGCCCATGTCGGCCTCACCGAGGCCCAAGCCCGCGAGAAGCACGGCGACGACGTGAAGGCGCTGACCTGGTCCTTCGCCGAGAATGACCGCGCCCGCACCGAGTTGGCGACCGATGGTCTGGTCAAGGTGGTGGTCGGCGCGCGCGGCAAAGTCCTCGGTGCCTCGATTGCCGGGCGCCATGCCGGCGAACTGCTGCATCCCTGGGTGCTAGCCATCGGCCAGGGCCTGAAGGTCGGTGCCATCGCCAACATGATCGCCCCTTATCCTACCCTGGGCGAAGTGAACAAGCGCGTGGCGGGCAGCTACTACACGCCCAGCCTGTTCAGCGAGCGCACGAAGAAGATCGTGCGCTTCCTGCAGTGGTTCGGCTGAGCGTGAAAAGGCGCGAGGAGCGAGCGTGACAGAGACCCGGCAGAACAATGCCTTCCGGCGGTCGGTCCTGCGGCGTCTGCTGCCGGTCCTGGCGCTGGTGGCCGCCTTCATCCTGGCCCGCCAGCTTGGCCTGTACGAGCATTTCAGCATCGACACACTGCGCGAGCACCGCAGCGCCCTGAACGGCTTTGTCGCCGATATGGGGGTGATCGCGGCGCTCGCCTTCGTCGCCCTCTACGCGGTGACCACCCTCCTGATTCTGCCTGTCGGCGCGATACTGACCATCGCCGGCGGCTTTCTCTTCGGCGTTACCCTCGGCACGCTCTATGTCGTGGTCGGTGCCACGCTTGGTGCCGCGACCCTCTTCCTGGTCGCGCGCAGTGCCTTTGGCGATTACTTCCGCGCCAAGGCGGGTCCCTTCATGCAGCGTATGGAGGCGGGCTTCCGGGAGAACGCCCTCAGCTACATGCTGATGCTGCGCCTCATCCCGCTGTTTCCGTTCTTTGTGGTGAACGTGGTGCCGGCGTTCCTGGGCGTGTCGTTGCGCACCTATATCGTCGGCACGGTCGTCGGTATCGTGCCCGGCACCTTGGTGTTCGTCCTGGCCGGCGCCGGCCTCGGCTCGGTCTTCGACCAGGGCGGCGCTTTCACGCTGGACAGCGTGCTGACGGTGGAAGTCGTGGCGGGTCTGGTCGGGTTGTCGCTGCTCTCCCTGCTGCCGGTCGTCTACAAGCGGCTGAAGGCGCGCCGCGCCGCAGCCTGAACAGGGAAGGGCCGCCCGGTAGGGCTGGCCCCACCGGCTGTTCCGATCTGGCCCTCTATGAACCCGCCCTAAGGCTTGATATACCTGGGGATCGCAGGGACGCTGCGGTCCGGCCAGCGGACGGCGCGCCCCAGGCCAACCCCGTCCAGGAGAGTCTTTCCTTACGAGAACCTCTTGGCGCGGAGGAACTCCAGCCCAGCGGAGACACGCCATGGCATCCTCGAAGACAGCGGCCACCGTCGACAGATCCCGCAAACGGGGCTGGATTGCCGCGTTTCTCCTGCTGCCGCTGTTGGCCTTTGCCGCGGTCGGGGCGCCGGGCGGCGCCGGCGCGCAGGATATCCGCTTTTTTCGCATCGGCACCGGCTCGACCGCCGGCACCTACTTCCCGATCGGCGGCATCATCGCCAGCGCGATCTCCAGCCCGCCGGGCAGCCGCGATTGCGAGGGCGGCGGCAGTTGCGGCGTCACCGGCCTGGTCGCCGTGGCCCAGTCGACGCGTGGCTCCGTCGACAACGTGCGCCAGATCGAAGAGGGCGTCATCGAATCCGGCTTCAGCCAGTCCGACGTCGCCTATTGGGCCTATCGCGGCGAGGAACTGTTCCTGGAGGGGGGGCCGCTGAAATCGCTGCGGGCCATCGCCAACCTCTATCCCGAGACCATCCACTTGGTGGTCCGAGCCGATGCCGGCATCGAGTCCGTGGCCGACATCAAGGGCAAGAAGATCTCGGTCGACCGCCCAGGCTCCGGCACCCGGGTCGACGCCCTGCTGGTGTTGCGCGCCTTCGGCATCGCCCAGGCGGATTTCGAGGATTTCGCGCTGGCCTCCGGCGCGGCGGCGGATGCCCTGCGCGAGGGCGAGATCGACGGCTTCTTCTTCGTCGCCGGCACGCCGGCGGCGGCGGTGTTGGAACTGGCTGAAGAGGCGCTGATCGACCTCATCCCGATTGTTGGGCCGGAAGTCGACACGCTGCTGGCCGACCGGCCTTTTTTCGCCCGCCAGGCGCTGCCCGCCGGGACCTATCCGGGCATCCGCGCGGTGCAGACCCTCTCGGTCGGGGCGCAATGGATCGTCTCCGACAAGGTGCCCGAGGAAACCGTCTACGCCATCACCCAGGCGCTGTGGCATCCGAGCACGCGCGCGCTGCTCGACAAGGGTCATCCCAAGGGCAGCCAGATTGTTTTGGAGAAAGCGCTCGACGGCCTCGGCATCCCGCTGCACGCCGGGGCCGCGCGCTACTACCGCGAAATCGGGATGATGAAATAGCGTCCCAGTCGAATCGGTCGAAGTCGAATCAGTCGAAGACGATCACTTCGGTTTCTTCGGCGGCGTCGGCGGCCCACTCCTGCATCCAGGCCGTGTTCGTCACGGCCGTGCAGTAGGCCTCGCTCACGGCATCCAGTTTCACGTCATAGGTGCGAAAGCGCGTTACGATGGGCGCATAGAAGGCATCGGCGGCCGAGAAGGCGCCAAACAGGAAGTCGCCGCCCTTGCCGAAACGGCTGCGGCAGTCGCCCCAGATCGCCTGAATGCGGTCGACATCGGCCTGCACGCCGGAACCGATCGGGTGGTTGGGATAGTGCTGGCTGAGGTTCATCGGCAGGGCGCCGCGCAGCTCGCTGAAGCCGGAATGCATCTCGGCGCTGACGCAGCGCGCCAGGCGGCGGGCCGCCGGATCGGCCGGCCACAGGCCCTTGTCCGGGAAGCTTTCGGCGAGATATTCGGCGATGGCGAGGCTGTCCCACACAGGGTCGCCGTCGACGACGAGTGTCGGTACTTTGCCGGCCGGGGTGACCTTCAGAAGTTTTGCCCGGGTGTGCGGCTTGCGCAGGAATATCACCACCTCTTCGAAGGCGATGCCGGCCTGCTTGGCCAGCAGCCAGCCGCGTAGCGACCACGAGGAATAGGTCTTGTTGCCCAGGATCAGGGTATAGTCCGTCATCGTCTTGCTCTCATCGGTGTGCGGCTGATGCCACTTTGCGTTCTGCGAGTCGACAGCGCGGCGATTTAGAGCAAAGATGCGCCCGCCGGGCAAGTCCGCCGCGCCGTGATATTCCCCTTTGCCCGAAACCAGCTTCGGAGCCTCTCTTGGCCAGCAACGCTATTCTTGTCGACGACGACCCTAAAGCGACCCCGATTACCGCGTTGACGCGCGATGCCTACGACGACTGGCTGAAGGCACAGCCCGCCCCGCGCCGCGCCTGGGTGGCATCGAGCGGTTTCCGCGCCCAGCCGGGCGGCTTCTGCCTGTTGCCGGGAGAGGGCGGCGCGCTGGCGGAGGTGCTGCTGGTGATCGACGCCGACGAGCCGATCTGGTCGTTCGGCGGCCTGCCCTCGGCATTGCCGGAAGGGGTCTACCGCCTCGACCATGCGCTGAAACCGGCCGCCGCGTCGCGTGCCGCGCTGGGCTGGATGCTCGGCGGCTACGCCTTCACCCGCTACAAAACCAACGGCCAGGGGGCAAAGGCGCGGGAACTGGCCCGCCTGGTGTGGCCCAAGTCGGCCGATCAGGGCCAGGTCACCCATACTGCCGAGGCCGTTGCCCTGGTGCGCGACCTGGTCAATACACCGGCCAACGACATGGGTCCGACACAACTGGCCGAGGCCGCCCGTGCGCTGGCCAAGCGGCACAAGGCCAAGTGCACGGTCATCGTCGGCGACACCCTGCTGAAGCGCAACTACCCGGCGATCCATGCCGTCGGTCGCGCCGCCACCGACGAGCCGCGTCTGATCGACCTGCGCTGGGGCACCCGCGGTCCCAAGGTGACGCTGGTCGGCAAGGGCGTCTGCTTCGATTCCGGCGGCCTGGACCTGAAGCCGGCGGCCGGTATGAAGCTGATGAAGAAGGACATGGGCGGGGCCGCCCACGTGCTGGGCCTAGCTTCGCTGATCATGGCGGAAAAACTGCCGCTGCGCCTGCGGGTGCTGGTCCCGGCGGTAGAGAATGCCGTCGCCGGCAACGCCTTCCGGCCCATGGACGTGCTGCAGACCCGCAAGGGCCTGACCGTCGAGGTCGGCAATACCGACGCCGAGGGGCGCCTGGTGCTCTGCGACGCCCTGGCAGAGGCGGACAGCGAAAAGCCCGACCTGCTGGTCGACTTCGCGACCCTGACCGGGGCGGCGCGGGTCGCCCTCGGCCCGGAACTGCCCGCCTTCTTCAGCAACGACGACAAGCTTTCCGGCCTGATCATGCGCCACGGCGTGTCCGAGGGCGATCCGGTATGGCGCCTGCCGCTGTACCGCCCCTACCGCCAGGGCCTGGAGAGCAAGGTCGCCGACCTCAACAACATTTCCAACAGCCCTTATGCCGGGGCGATCACCGCAGCGCTGTTCCTCGAACAGTTCGTCGGCCCGAACACCCGCTGGGCCCACTTCGACATCATGGCGTGGAATGTCGCCAGCCGTCCGGGCCGCCCGGAAGGTGGCGAGGCCATGGGGTTGCGCGCGGTCTACGGTGCCATCGTCGAACTGGTGCGCCGCAGCCCGACCAAGACTACCTGACCTCGGCAAACCAGCCCGCCGAGGGCCGGCGTTCCTGCCGTTGTCACAGCTTAAGGTGCGCGGTGGGCTTGCGCCGGCGGCGTGGCTTCGTCAGAATTTGTTTCGCTTCTGCAATGAGAACGAGCCGCCGTCATGGCTGCGCCTCCGACACCGACCCCCGCTTCCGGCCGCCCTCCGCACAGTCCCGGGCTGCAGCCGGCCCAGGCGCTCGCCCTGTGGCACAGCGTGATGGTGCGCGGGCTGAATCGTTCGTTGCCCGATCTCACCACCCGGCAGTTCGCCCTCTTCCTGGAGGTTTATCTGGCACCGCCGCCGCACACCGTGCGGGGTTTGGCCAAGACCCTCAATATGTCGAAACCGGCGGTGACCCGCGCCGTCGACCGCCTGGAGCGGCTGGAGTTCGTGCGCCGCAAGGCCGACGAACAGGATAGGCGTTCGGTCCTGGTCCAGCGCAGCGTCAAGGGCTCGGTCTTCCTGCGTGAGTTCGCCGACATGGCCGCCGAGGCGTCACGCCGCCTCGGCGATTAGTCCCCTACTGTTGCAGGCCCTCTATTGCTGCAGGCATTGGGGGTCGCCGCAGGCGGCCTGGCAGTTGCGCATGACCCTTTCCTGGTCCATCAGGTTGCACGCGTAGGTCTTGGCGAAGTCGATCGCCGCGACCCGGCACATCTCCGTGCGGTAGGGCACGGGGATGTTGGCCTGGCGGCCGGTCTCCGGGCAGGTGAAGACGGCGTTGTAGGTCTTCAGCGGGCCGCCGCCGGAACTGCTCTGCGACGCACCGCCGCTGCTGGAACCCGACTGGCTCGACTGGGCCGCGGCGGCGTAGCGGGCCTGCAGGTTGTTCAAAGCATTGGGGCCGTTGCCGTTGAACACGTCGGACACCAGGGCTCCGCCGATCTCCATCTGCGACACACTGGGGATATCCGCGGTGGCAATGAAGGTGGAGCCGGCGGCGATGGCGAAAATCTGGGTCAGGTCCACGTTGTCCACCCAGCGGGTCGAGCCGGTCATCTCGCCGTTTACCCAGTATTCCTCATTGGTCCACTGGTCGTCGATGGTGGTCGACTCCGAGACATAACGGGTGCCGTGCTGGCGGCCGTTGCGGAAGGTGCCGACGGAAAACTGGTGGTAGGCGCCTTCCCAGGAACCGTAGCGCCCATAGACTACGCCGTTCGCCTTGCCGTTCTGATACTCGCCGACCTCGATGACGGCGGCGCCGTCGGTGTAGGCGGTCAGGCCGTGCGCCTTGCCGTCCTTCCAGGAGCCCAGGCGTGCGCCGTAGCTGAAAATCTCGTCCCAGGTCTTCTTGAACTGAACGGCGCCGAAACCGCCCAGCTTGTCGTCGCGGAATTCACCGATCATGGTGACGAGCCGAGCTTCCGGCGGATCGGAAACTTTCATACCGAAGCCGTGCAGGGCCGCATCGCTGCGGGCATCGCCGTAGTAGAACCAGCGGCTGCCGTCCGCATTGGTGAAAGCGGCGAGATGGCGCCCGATCAGTTCCTGTTGCGGCACGCCGCCGATGACCAGAATGTGGCGTCCGGTCTCGGCATCTTTGGTCTGGAACACCCCATCCAACATCAGACCGCGATCGAAGCGGCCGACGAAGGTGGCGGAGCCGTCGCCGGAGACTGCGCGGCCGACGCCCTGGGCCAGTCCGTCGGAGCATCCGCCGCGCTCCAGGCGCCAGTCGAATGTCAAGGGGGCGCCGCCGCCGCGGGGAAAGGCGGCAGCCGCCGCGTCGATGGTACAGCCGTTCTCGTTGCCGATCTGCGGGTAAAGGGCCCCCGCGGCGGCCTCGAAGCCCTGGTCGGCCAGCGCCATGTAGCGGTCGAGTTCCTTGCGGTCGAAGCGGTCCGCGAAGTTGCCCAGCACCACCTCGTTGCGCGGATCGAAGCGCTTGGCGTAGGACCCGTCGCGGATGTGCTCGGCCAGGGTGATAGCCTCGATGCGCTGCTCGAAGTCGCGCACCACCGGCGCCTCGATATAGGGATTGCCGCCACGGGTGCGGATGTCGTTGGCGAACTGCTGCTGCGTTTGTTCCGTCGACATGGCGCAGGCGCCCAGGACCGCGCCGCCCAGCAGCGCCGTGCCTAAGGCGCGCAAACTTCTGATCATGGATACTCCCCTCTTCTCGGCACTTACCCCCGTGTGCCGGTGTAACCCTTGTCTGTGTAGCCCTGTTTCGTGTCGCCCGGCCGCGAAAAGATCTGGCCCCGGAACCAGTCCTTCACCCGCTGCCGCATCTCGCCGTGGGGAGGCCCGAACTCCCCGCAGGCGGTCTTCATCAGCGTTGCGTCGTCAAGGACGGTGCGGGCGACCACGCCTTTCTGGCCATCCTCGGTCTTGAAGTTGTAGAAACCCTTGGCATTCCAGGTCAGCTCCAGCTGCTTCTCCGCCGCGCGGTCGCAGGGCATCAGGTAGATCAGCTTGCTCGCCGTACTCGATCCGCCCGCCGGCGTCTCCACGAAAAGGGAGGCGACCCCGTGCTTGGCAACGCAGAGGAAATGGTCGCCGTCGCTGGTCGACGCGCCCGGCAGGATGGTCGACATGTATTCGTGGGTGATCACTTCGACCTCGGCATTGCCGCAGGTGTAGTGAATGCGGATGCCGCCCGGCGCCAGCGGCGCATCACCGGTATTGGTGACGGTCCAGTTGACGATGGTCGCTTCTTGCAGCTTGGAAAAGTGTGGGGCGGCGCGGATCCCCTCCGGCCAGTCGCCGGCCGAAGCCGGCAGGGACGCACTCAACGCAACCGCAAGGACAGCACAAGCAACGCAAACAACCGAACGCACGCAACCAACCCCTGGATCTTCTCTCCGTCCCCTTGAAAGAACACAAGAGCGGCGATCGCGTCAACCCAAGGGACCGCGTTATGCCGGGGCGGATCGGCGGAGCGTCAGCGACCCCACGGTATTTTAGTCGGCGCTAATAGCCACGCTTCATATCGACGACGTGTTGCAGGGCTTCGCCGGATTCCAGGCGCTGAATGTTGGCGACCACCGCGCGCACGGCGCTGGAGGGGATGGTCATGCTGGCGATGTGTGGCGTCATGAAGATGCGTGGATGCTTCCAGAAGGGATGCTTCTCCGGCAGCGGTTCCTGGCGGAAGACGTCCAGGGTGGCCCCGCTCAATTGGCCGCTGTCGAGCGCCGCGATCAGGTCGTCTTCGACCAGATGGGCACCGCGGCCGACATTGACCACCGACGCGCCGGCCGGCAGCTTGGCGAAGGTCTCGCTGTTCAGGATCCCCTCGGTCTCCGGTGTCAGCGGCAGCAGGCAGACCAGGATGTCGGTCTCGGCGAGGAATGCGTCCAGGCCGCCCGAGCCGTGGAAGCAGGTCACACCGGTGATACTCTTGGGGCTGCGGCTCCAGCCGGCCAGCTTGAAGTCGAAGGCCTTCAGCTTGTCCAGGGCATCGCGGCCCAGCACCCCAAGGCCCAGCATGCCGACCTGGCGCGCGTCGGCGGCAATTTGCGGGATCTCCTCCCACACCTTCTCGCGACGCTGGGCGGCGTAGTCGATCATGAAGCGGTGGTGGTTCAGCACCGCCAGGGTGACGTACTGCGACATGCCGGCGGTTAGGCCCGGCTCCACCATGCGTACCACCGGGATGCCCGTGGGCAGCTCGGGGTCGCTGGCCAGGTGGTCGATGCCGGCGCCGACCGAGAAGATCGCTTTCAGGTTGGGGTAGCGCTTCAACTCGCCCTTGGGCGGCTGCCACACCAGGGCATAGTCGATCTTCGCCGGGTCGCCTTTGTAGGGCCAGGTAAAGGTCTTCAGCTCCGGGTAGTGGGCGTTGAGGGCTTCGGTCCAGGCGTTGCCCCGGTCGATGTCGGTCTTGATGAGAAGTGCCACGGGATTCCAACTGCGAAAGAATAGGGTGTCAGATCGAGACGGCGCCTTCGACGGCTTCCAGCTCAAAGGCGGCCTTCATCAGCGCCTTGGTGTAGTCCTGGGCCGGAGCGTCGAAGATCTGCTCGGAACGGCCTTGTTCTACCACTTTGCCGTCGCGCATGACGATCACTTCGTCGGCCAGGGCCCGCACCACCTTCAAATCATGGCTGATAAAAAGGTAGGCCAGGCTATGGCGCTGCTGCAGTTCGCGCAACAGGTCGACGATCTGGGCTTGAACCGACATGTCGAGCGCCGAGGTCGGCTCGTCCAGCACCACGAAGCGCGGCTTCAGCACCATGGCGCGGGCGATGGCAATACGCTGGCGCTGGCCGCCGGAGAATTCATGCGGGTAGCGGTGGCGGCTTTCGGGATCCAGGCCGACCTCTTCCAGTGCGGCGACGATCATCGCTTCGCGCTCGGTCTCGGTGCCGCCCATGCCGTGAATCCTCAGGCCCTCGGCGACGATCTCGCCGATGGAGAGACGCGGGCTGAGCGAGCCGTAGGGGTCCTGGAAGACGATCTGCATGGAGCGGCGCAGCGGCCGCAGTTCCTTGTTGCCGAGGTCCTGGATGCCCTTCCCGTCGAAGCGGATGGCGCCCTCGGACGACAGCAGGCGCAACAGGGCGAGGCCCAGGGTGGTCTTGCCGGAGCCGCTTTCGCCGACCACGCCGACGGTGTGCCCCTGGCGCACGGTAACCGAGATGCCGTCGACCGCGCGCACGTAGTCGACGGTGCGCTTCAGTACACCCTGCTTGATCGGAAACCAGACCTTCACGTCGTCGCCTTCCATCACCACCGGCGCGTCGGCGGCGGCGGCGAGCGGCCGCCCCTTGGGTTCTGCCGCCAACAGGCGCTGGGTGTAGGGATGCTGCGGGTGCTCGAAAATCGCTTCCTCGTCACCCTCCTCGACGATCATGCCCTGGGTCATGACGCAGACCTTGTCGGCCATCTTGCGCACGATGCCCAGATCGTGGGTGATCAGCAGCAGCGCCATGCCGAGCTTCTGCTGCAGTTCCTTCAGCAGCTTCAGGATCTGCGCCTGGATGGTGACGTCCAGTGCGGTAGTCGGCTCGTCGGCGATCAGCAAGTCCGGCTCGTTGGCCAGGGCCATGGCGATCATCACGCGCTGGCGCTGGCCGCCAGACAGTTCGTGCGGATAGGCGTTCAGACGCTTCACCGCGTCGGGAATGCCGACCAGCTTCAGCAGCTCCAGAGTGCGCGCGCGCGCCTGGTCCTTGTTCATGCCTTTGTGCAGGAACAGGGTCTCGTTGATCTGCTTTTCCACTGTGTGAAGCGGGTTAAGCGAGGTCATCGGCTCCTGGAAGATCATCGAGATCTGGTCGCCGCGCACCTTGCGCATCAGTTTTGCGTCGGCGCCGACCAGTTCCTCGCCCTTGAACAGGATCGAGCTGCCTTCCGGGTGGCCGGCCAGCGGGTAGGGTAGCAGCTGCAGGACGGACAGGGCGGTCACCGACTTGCCGGAACCGCTTTCCCCAACCAGCGCCACCGTCTCGCCCTTGGCAATCTCGAAGCTGACGTTCTTCACCGCGTCGACGGCGCCGCCGGGCGTCCGGAAGCGCACACTCAGGTTGCGCACCTGCAGCAGGGGCCCCCCTTTGCTGTTTCCCGGCATCAGTCGTCTCCTCCAGCGGTCGACTTGGCAGCCCGCTCGCTGGCGGCGGTTTCCGCCTGCGCCGGGCCCGTAAAGAGCTTGCGCGGGTCGAAGGCGTCGCGCACCGCCTCGCCAATGAAGACCAGGAGACTCAGCATGATGGCGATCACTATGAATCCTGTCAGGGCCAGCCAGGGCGCCTGGAAGTTCTGTTTGCCTTGCTGCAGCAGTTCGCCGAGCGAGGGCGAGCCTGGCGGCAGGCCGAAGCCGAGAAAATCCAGCGCCGTCAAGGTGGTGACGGAACCGGAAAGAATGAAAGGCATGAAGGTGATGGTCGCGACCATCGCATTGGGCAGGACGTGGCGGTACATGATGATGGTGTTCGACGCGCCGAGCGCGCGGGCTGCGCGTACATAGTCGAAATTGCGCGCGCGCAGGAATTCCGCGCGCACCACGCCGACAAGGCCCATCCAGGAGAACAGCAGCATAAGGATCAGCAGAGGGAAGAAGCCCGGCGTGATGACGCTGGCCATGATGATGAGCAGGTAGAGAATCGGCAGACCCGACCAGATCTCGATGAAGCGCTGGAACAGCAGGTCGGTCCAGCCGCCGAAGTAGCCCTGAACGGCGCCCGCCGCAATGCCGATGATGGAGGAAATGATCGTCAGGGTGAGGCCGAACAGCATCGAGATTCGGAAGCCGTAGATCACGCGGGCGGTGACGTCGCGCGCCTGGTCGTCGGTGCCGAGCCAGTGCCTGCTGTCCGGCGGCGTCGGCGCAGGCATGCCCAAATCGTAGTCGATGGTGTTATAGGAAAAGGGGATCAAGGGATCCAGGCTCCACCCTTTCTCCTCGATCAGACCGATGACGAAGGGGTCCTTGTAGTCCGCTTCCAGCTCAAACTCGCCGCCGAAGGCCGTCTCGGCATAGGTGAACAGCACCGGAGCGTAAGGCTTGCCATCGAACCAGATGAACAACGGCTTGTCGTTGGCGATCAGTTCGGCAAAGAGCGAGAGCAGGAAGATCGGCAAGAGGATACAGACCGACCAGTAGCCGCGCCTGTTGGCTCGGAAGTTCGCCAAGCGCCGTCGGTCGATCGGCGACAACGCGATCCAGGGAAACCGGTGGCCTGCCGTGTTGCCGTCCGTGTTAGAGGAAGCCGTCATGTCTCCCGGCTTTCGAAATCGATCCGCGGGTCGACGATGGTGTAGGTGATGTCCCCCACCAATTGCATGACGAGGCCCAGCAGGGTGAAGAAATACAGGGTCGCGAACATGACCGGGTAGTCGCGATTCAGCGCCGCCTCGAACCCAAGAAGGCCGAGCCCATCCAGGGAGAAGATTACCTCGATCAGGAGGGCTCCGGTGAACAGGATGGAAATGAAGGCACTGGGAAAACCGGCGATCACGATCAGCATGGCATTACGGAACACATGCCCATAGAGCACGCGGCCTTCGTTAAGCCCCTTGGCGCGTGCGGTGATGACGTACTGCTGGCCGATCTGGTCGAGGAAGGAGTTCTTGGTCAGCATCGTCAGGGTGGCGAAGCCGCCGATCACCAGAGCGAAGACCGGCAGGGTGATATGCCAGAGGTAGTCTATGATCTGTCGCGGCAGCGACAGGCTTTCGAAATTGTCGGATACGAGGCCGCGCAGAGGAAACCAGTCGAGATAGCGGCCGCCGGCGAAGACCACGATAAGAAGCACGGCGAAAATGAACGACGGCACCGCATAGCCGACGATGATCACCCCGCTGGTCCAGACGTCGAAGCGGCTGCCGTCCCGTCTTGCCTTGGCGATACCGAGGGGAATCGAGATCAGGTAGACTAGCAGCGTGGTCCAAAGGCCCAATGAGATCGATACCGGCATCTTGTCGATAACGAGGTCGACCACGCGCTTATCCTGGAAGTAACTTTCGCCGAAGTCGAACCTCAGATAGTTGCCCATCATCATCAGGAAGCGCTCGTGCAGCGGCTTGTCGAAGCCGAACATGCGCTCGATTTCCTTGATCACTTCGGGATCCAGCCCCTGGGCGCCGCGGTAACGGGTGTTCGGGCTGGCTTCGCCGCCACCGCCGCCGGATTGCGCCTGCTGGTTGGCGTCGCTGCCGCCGGAGAAGCGCGCGGTGGCGCCTACGGCTTCGCCGCTCAATTCGGCGATCATCTGTTCGACGGGTCCGCCGGGCGCCAACTGTACGATGGCGAAATTGATCACCATGATCCCGAACAGCGTCGGAATGATGAGAAACAGGCGCCTGACAATGTAGGCTAGCATCGTCGATCCGTTGCCACGGTCACAACCTTGGGCGCCATGTGCCGTTAGTTCCCCAGTTTCATGGCGCGGTCTTCATCGTACCACCAGGTGCTGGAGTATCCGCCGCTGTAGTAGGCCGATTTCTCCGGCATGCCGAATTTGTCCCAATAGGCGAACCAGATCTGATCGGGATAGTAGACCGGCACCAAGTAGTAGTTCCATAGCAGCACCCGGTCCAGGGCACGGGTCGTAGCCTTCAGCGTTTCCAAATCCTTGGCGTTGATGATCTGTTCGATCAACTGGTCGGCGACCGGGTTCTTGATCCCCATAGAGTTTGCCGAGCCGCGCTGGTCGGCGGCGGCAGAGCCGAAATAGGACCGCAGTTCGGTGCCGGGTGGTGGGAAGAAGTTCAAGCGCCCGGTGCTCATATCGAAATCGAAATCGTCACCGATGACGCGCCACTGCGAGGGGTCGACAAGGCGGATGGAGGCGTCGATGCCGGCCCGTTGCATGGACTGCACGAAGGGATCGGCCATGCGCAAGGTGGGTGGTGAGGCGGTGATGATCTGCAATTGCATCTGCTTGCCGGTCTGAGCATTGACCAGTTTTCCGCTACGCAGTTCCCAGCCAGCGTCCGCGAACAGCGCGATGGCCTTGCGCAGGTTCTGACGATTGTATCCGCTGCCGTCGGTCTTTGGCGACTCGAAGGCCTTTGTCAGAACTTCCGGCGGTAACTGATCGCGGAATGGCTCCAGGACCGCGACCTCTTCGGGCGTGGGCGGCCCAGAGGCGCCGAAATCGGAATTCGGGAAGTAACTGTTGACCCGCTTGTATTGGCCATACAGCAGGGTCCGCTGGATCGCCTCGAAGTCGTAGAGATAGTTGATCGCCTCGCGGACGCGCTTGTCCTGGAACTGTTCGCGTCGGTTATTGATGAAAAAGGCGCCGATGCCGCGCGGATTGTGGTTGGGTAATTCGGTCTTGACGATCTGGCCGTTGTTGACCTGCGGGATGTCATAGCCAGTGAACCAACGCTTTACTTCGCCTTCGCCACGGTAATCGATCTTGCCGGCCTTAAAGGCTTCGAATTCCACCGTTTCGTCACGATAGAAATCGTAGCGGATTTCGTCGAAGTTGTGCCGGCCCCGATTGACCGGCAGGTCAGCGGCCCAATAGTCCTTCACGCGCTCGTAGACGATGGAACGGCCGGGGTCGATGCTCTTGATTCGGTAAGGACCGGATCCCAACGGTGGCTCCAGTGTCGTCTTCGAGATGTCGCGCGTCGCCCAGTAGTGGCGCGGCTGCGGCGACGTTCCGGCGACGATCATGAGCGGTTTCATGGAATTTCGGGTCTTGAAGCTGAACTTGATACGCCGCTCGGAAACGACCTCGGCGCTTTCCACGTCGTCGTAGAAGGACTTCAGGAAAGGACGGCCGTGTTCGCGGATGGTGTCGAAGGTGAACTTGAAGTCCGCTGCGGTAATCGGCACGCCATCGTGGAAGCGCGCTTCGGGACGGATATTGAAAATGGCCCAGCTTTTGTCTTCGGGATACTCGACGCTTTCGGCGATTACACCATAGGCGCTGACCAGTTCGTCGCCCGAACCTTCCATTAGGCTGTCGTAGATCAGGCCGATGGATGAGGGAAAATCACCTTTCAGGATGTAAGGATTGAGCGTGTCGAAAGAACCGAAGTCACCGAGGACGACCTTGCCACCCTTGGGGGCATCGGGATTGGCATAGGGCCAATGCTCCATGGTCTCATCGTACATCGGCTCGCCGAACTCGGCGATGGCCCAGGACTTGTTAATTTTCTCCTGGGCTGACGCGGTAAGGGGAATGGCGGCAAGCAGAACGCAGGCGGCGAGGGCGCCACGCCAGGGGGAGATGAAGCGTTCAGTCATTCGCAAATCCCTTTCACTTGCCGGTAGGTTTGCTCGCAGGGCCTACCCCTTAACGCCGCCAGCCGCTATCACGCTAACCCAGCTTGTCCCAAGGACCAAATCGTCTCGGTGTGATTGGATATCGCCTCCTGCGCGGACGCCCGTCTGTCGGCGCTGGAGAGTATTTTCAACGCACGAGCTTTGCCCAACCGGAACCCGAATCCTCCTTAAACCAGCCCCTTATCGCGACGTTATGCGAATCAGGCGCCTTGCAGCAAGGAAATCGCTAGATCGTGACTTCGGCGGTCGCCGGCGCAGAGTACGCGGCCGTCGGTTTCCAGGCACGTCGGGCGGCCCTGCCAGTCGGTCATTACACCGCCGGCGCCGGCGATGATCGGGGCATGGGCGAGGTGGTCGTAGGGTGCCAGGTTGGCCTCGACGACGATGTCGGCGAAGCCGGCGGCCAGCAGGCCATAGTTGAAGCAGTCACCGCCGTAGAGGGTCAGCTTGGCCGCCCGGCGCAGCCGCGCGAAGGCTGCCGCGTCGGCGTCCCGGAACATGTCCGGGGAGGTGGCCAGCACCGTGGCCGCTGCGAGACCGGGGCAGGAGCGGACCTTCGCTTCGCGTGTGCCGGTCTTGTCGGTGAAGGTGGTGGCCTGGCCGGCGGTCCCCAGCCAGCGCTCCTCCAGGATCGGCATGTCGATGAGGCCGAGGATCGGCCGGCCGCCCTGCAGCAGGGCGACCAGGCAGCCAAACAGGGGATTGCCGGTGATGAAGCGCTTGGTGCCGTCGATGGGGTCGAGCACCCAGACGAACTCGGCCTCCGGGTTCTCGACGCCGAATTCCTCGCCGTGGATACCGTGGCCGGGGTAGGCGGCGGCGATGATCTCACGCATCGCCGTCTCGGCCTCGCGGTCGGCCCGGGTCACCGGGCTCTCGTCGGCCTTGTCCTCGACGGCAAGGCCTTGACGGAAATACTTGCGCCCTACGGTGCGCCCGGCCTCCGCCAAACGCGCCGCCAGGGCCAGAAAAGCCTCGGGGCAGCGCGGAGCGGCGGCCTCTTTCATGGCGGCGTGTTCCCAGGAAAGCGGGTTGGCCGCTTACTCGGGCAACGGAGCCGGGTTGCCGCTCAGGGTACGCAGGTAGGCCACTACGTCGGCCCGATCGCCGGCCTTGGAGAACCCGCGGAAGGTCATCTTGGTGCCCGAGGCAAAGTCTTTCGGCTTATGCAGGAAGACGTTCAGGTGCTCGTAGCTCCAGGTGTCCCCGGCGTGCTCCTTCAGGCTGTCGGAATAGGAGAAGCCTTCATGGGCGGCGATCGGCCGGCCGATCACGCCGTAGAGATTCGGGCCCACCTTGTTGGCGCCGCCCTCGTCGAAGGTGTGGCAGGCGCTGCATTGCTTGGCCGCCAGTTTCTCGCCGGCGTCCACGTCGGCCGAGGCCAGCAGCGGGTTAATTTCCTCCAGCGCGGGCTCTTCCTTCGCCACGGTCGCGCCGCCGGTGTTCTCCGACGCGGCGACCACGTAGGAATTCTCTTCCAGCGTGACGTGTGGGTGGTACAGCAGTTCGGCCACGAAGCCGGACAGCATGGCGACAACGCCGGCGGTGAGCACGGCGGCGGCGATCTTATTCGATTCCAACGAAGAAGCCATTGATAAGCCCTTGCTTCCCTTCTGATCCGCGCGGGAGATTAGCCGCGCAAGGCTGCGCATTCAATAGTCCCTCGGGCGCAAGGCTGCAAGTCCCAGGATCGCGCGGTGTAAAGGGGGCCGGCGCGGCGGATGAAGACAGGCGGGGACCTGCTAAACCCCAGATTTCGGGAGAATTCTTGCCGCAGGCCGCGCAAGGCGGTTTGTTTTCCGGCCGGCGCCTCCTAATCTGCGCCGGCCCGGCCCGGCCGACGGTCTGCTGACTGGTCTGCTGGCCGGGCCACTCAACCGCAATTTTTGAATGCCGTTTAGCCGATGACCTCTCCCGCTCCCGCCGCTGACAGCTCTTCCGCGAATCCACCCGCGAATCCACCCACGAACCCACCCGCGAACCCCATCGTCATGATCCCGGCACGCCTCGCCTCGACGCGCCTGCCGGACAAGCCGCTGGCCGACATTCATGGTGCGCCGATGATCGTGCACGTCTGGCGCCGTGCCATGGAGGCCGATGTCGGCCCTGTGGTTGTCGCCTGTGCCGAGGCGGCCATCGCCGAGGCGGTAACCGCCGCGGGCGGGCGGGCCGTCCTGACCGACCCGGCCCATGCCAGCGGCTCCGACCGTATCTTCGAGGCGCTCGCGGCCGTCGATCCCGAGGGGCGCCATGACGCTGTGGTGATCCTGCAGGGCGACCTGCCGACCCTGGATCCCGCCCTGGTGCAGGCGGTGCTGCAGCCGCTGGCGGCGGGGCCGGCGGACATCGCCACCCTGGTGGTGGAGATCAGCGAGGCCGAGGAACGGCGCAATCCCAATGTGGTGAAGGCGGCGGCCGGCTTCGCCGCCGGCAGCGCCATCGCCCGCGCGCTCTATTTCAGCCGCTGTCCGGTGCCTTGGGCCGGCAGTGACGACGCCCTGCCGCTGTACCACCACATCGGCATCTACGCCTACCGGCGGGCGGCGCTGGAGCGCTTCGTCGCCCTGCCGCCCTCGCCTCTGGAGTTGCGCGAGAAGCTGGAGCAACTGCGGGCGCTGGAGGCGGGCATGCGCATCGACGTGGCCCGCGTTGACACCCTTCCCCTGGGTGTCGATACTCCCGCCGACTTGGTCCGGGCCCGGGCCCTGCTGGGCTCCCTATAGGGCCCATTTTGCCCCGTTTCCGGGCGTTTTCACCCGTTCCGGGTGGCGCGCCAAAGCCCAGAGAGAAAAGGCAGAGAGTTATGTCAGAGGCTCCTAAATCGGCGCCGGATGCGACGGCGCCAGAAGCGATGGCAGCGGAAGACGTCATCGCTTTTCAGGGCGTTCCTGGCGCCTATTCCGATATGGCCTGCCGCGCCGCCCGCCCGGACATGACCACCCTGCCCTGTGCCTCCTTCGAGGATACCTTCGCCGCGGTGCGCAACGGTCTGGCGCGCTTCGCCATGATCCCGATCGAGAATTCCAGTGCCGGGCGGGTGGCCGACATCCACCACCTGCTGCCGGATTCCGGCCTGCATATCATCGGCGAGCACTTTCAGAAGGTCGAACACCAGTTGCTGGCCCCCCAGGGCGCTACCCTGGACGGCATCCAGACGGCGCACAGCCACGTGCAGGCGCTGTCCCAGTGCCGCCACTACACGCAGAGTCAGGGCATCCGCCCGGTGGTTCACGCCGACACCGCCGGTGCCGCCAAGGAGGTCGCCGAGCTGGGCGACCTATCCCGCGCGGCCATTGCCTCCAAGCTGGCGGCGGAGACCTACGGTCTGCAGATTCTGGATGCCAACATCCAGGACATTCCGCACAACACCACGCGCTTCATCATCATGTCGCAGGAACCGATCGACCCGCCCAGCGACCAGGGCCTGGTGGTCACCACCTTCGTGTTCCGGGTGCGCTCGGTGCCGGCGGCGCTTTACAAGGCGCTGGGCGGTTTTGCCACCAACGGGGTGAACATCACCAAGCTGGAAAGCTACATCATCGACGGCAGCTTCACGGTGGCGCAGTTCTATGCGGACATCGAAGGCCACCCGGAAAACCGCATGGTGCGTCTGGCGCTGGAGGAATTGAGCTTCTTCTCGCGCGAGGTGAAGATCCTCGGCGTCTATCCGGCCAATCCCTTCCGCGGCACCGATAACGGCAGCGACTAAGGGCGGAGTCGTCGCTCCTCCATCGAGATGGCGCTGACCAAGCCATCGTCTCGGCGTATGCGAAGCGGGGCCTAACCCTCTTCCAGCCAATCCTCGATCAGGCGGCGGGCGATGGAATCGCGGCGCGGCAGCTTGAAGGTCTCATCCTCGGGCGAGTTCTTCAATTCGGCGCGGCTGTACCACTGGGCGCTTTCGATCTCGTCCAGGCTGATGTCCAGCGGGGCGAAGTCGGCGCGGGCGTGGAAGCCCAGCATGATCGACGACGGGAAGGGCCAGGGCTGCGAGGAATGGTAGCGGACCTCCGCCACCGCAATCTTCAGGCCGACTTCCTCCCAGATTTCTCGGGCGACGGCTTCCTCCAGGCTTTCGCCCGGTTCGACGAAGCCGGCGAGGGTGGAGTGCATGCCCGGCGGCCAGGCGGCCTGGCGGCCCAGCAGGCAGCGGTCGGCGCCGTCGTGCACCAACATGATGACCGCAGGGTCGGTGCGGGGGAAGTGTACGGCGTTGCAGGCGGCATCGGTGCAGCGGCGCTGGTGGCCGCCCTTCTCGCTGAGCGTCGCGGCGCCACAAACGCCGCAGAAACTGTGGCGGGCATGCCAGTGGGCCAGACCGCGTGCGTAGGCCAGCAGGGCGCTTTCTTCCCGGTTCATGATCGGGCCGACGGCGCGCAGGTCCTGAAAGTTGCCGCGCCCGGCGGCCAGCGGGCCGATTTCCGGCTCTTCCAGCCGGGAGAAATCGACGGCCAGATAGGCGACCTCGCCGCGCAGGCCCAAAAAGATGGTCTCGCCCCGTTCCAGCAGGGCGTCTTCCAACTCGGCCAGCACCAGCACCACCGCCTCGGCCTCGGCAGCGATCAGGTGCTGGTTGCGCCACAGCGGCACCACCCGGCTGCGCGGGTCCCGCAGCAGGGCGGCCAGGCCTTCGACGTTGCCGCGCAGGCGGTCGGCGCGATCCAGCGGAACACCGGAATAGAAGTTGGGTTTGGGAATCTTGGGACTCGGCATGGGCGGCCAAGGTGGCATGCCCCCCCGGCGGCTGGCAATCGCCCTGTAATGCAGCGGGGTAGTATTCAGCTGGGGGTCAGGTGCCAAGAGGATGGGACCTGCATCCCGTGCCGCGGTTGTCGCCTAGGTTTCTGACCCGGGGCCTAAAACGTCAAGGATCCATGCCGGCTGCGCCCTCGCCCGGGTCGTCTTTCCGGCCCGCGACGGCTCGCGGATCACCCTGCAGCGCCGCTAGGCCGCCGCCGGTCGGGCGGGAGTTCGGGGATTCCGGCCGCTTCCCCCTGGGGCGGCAAAAATATCTTCGAAAACCCCCGAAATCCGCCGACATTGACGGTTCCGGGGGGCTTGCCCCGGCGGGTCCGATGCCCGATATTGGGGATGGGAGGTTGGCGGCGGACGGGTCACTCGCCAACCCGGTCAGATCCGGAAGGAAGCAGCCGTAACGAGATTCTGACCCGGGTCGTTGTTCCAATCTCCCACCTACTTTTTGCTGTCCCGCGCAAGCGCCGCTTGCCGGGCCAGGCCTCAGCCCCCGGGACGACTGACTGCCTGATGAGCGACGCCCCCAGCGACAACGGATCAGACAAGCTGCCTGCGGACAGCCTCTATCGGGTGCTGGCGCGTAAGTACCGCCCCTCGACCTTCGCCGACCTGGTGGGCCAGGAGGCCCTGGTCCGTACCCTCACCAACGCCATCGACACCGGCCGCCTGGCGCACGCCTTCATCCTCACCGGGGTGCGCGGCGTCGGCAAGACGACCACCGCGCGCATCATCGCCCGCGCGCTGAATTGCGTCGGGCCGGACGGCAAGGGCGGGCCGACCCCGGCGCCCTGCGGCGTCTGCGACCAGTGCGTTTCCATCGCCCAGGATCGCCACGTCGACGTCATCGAGATGGATGCCGCCAGCCGCACCGGCGTTGCCGACATCCGCGAGCTGATCGAGGGGGTGCGCTACCGCCCGGTGCAGGCGCGCTACAAGATCTACATCATCGACGAAGTGCACATGCTCTCCAACAGCGCCTTCAACGCGCTGCTGAAGACCCTGGAGGAGCCGCCGGAGCACGTCGTCTTCATCTTCGCCACCACGGAGATCCGCAAGGTCCCGGTGACGGTGCTGTCGCGCTGCCAGCGCTTCGATCTGCGCCGCCTGACCACCGAGGACCTGCAGGGCCTGTTCAGCCGCATCGTTGGCAAGGAAGGCGTCACCGTGGAGCCGGAGGCGCTGGCGATGATCGCGCGCGCCGCCGACGGTTCGGCGCGCGATGGCCTCTCGCTGCTCGACCAGGCGATCGCCCTGGGCGGCGGTACTTCGGTGAAGGGGGAGCAGGTGCAGGGCATGCTGGGCCTTGCCGACCGCGCGCGCATCTTCGACCTCTTCGAGGCACTGGTCGCCGGCAAGGTGCCGGAAAGCCTGGATATCGTCGCCGATCTCTACGCCGCTGGCGCCGACCCGGCGGTCGTGGTGCAGGACCTGCTGGAACTGGCGCATTTCCTGACGCGGGCCAAGCTGGTGCCGCAGGCCCTGGACGCGCCGGGCCTGCCGGAGACCGAGCGCCTGCGCGGGCGCGAGCTGTCGCAGAAGCTGACCCTGGCGGCGCTGGCGCGCATCTGGCAGATGCTGCTGAAGGGTCTGGGGGAGGTGCAGTCGGCGCCGGTGCCGCTGCAGGCCGCGGAGATGGCGCTGATCCGCCTCGCCTACGTGAGCGACCTGCCGACGCCCGGCGAACTGGTCGAACGCCTGAGCGGCGCGGCCGGTGCGGGAGCCCCCGCGTCTTCCGGCGGCACGCGCGGCGCTCCTGCTGGGGGCAATGCCAGCGGTAACGCCAGCAGCGACGGGCCTGCGCCGGTCGAGGCGCGTGGGGCCGCTTATGAAATGGCGGGCGACGTCAGAGGCCCCGGCGGCGATGCCCCGGGGGGAACGGCGGGCCCGCGCGCGGCCCTGGCGCGGGTTTCGGCGCTGCCTGAGGCCGACGAGATGGCCGACGAGATGATCGTGCCGCGCTACGAGGCCCGTGAGGATGCCGATCCGCAAGCCGCGCCGGCACCCGCAGACGAAGCGCCCATCGACAAGACGCCCAAGGACTTTGCCGAGGCCGTGGCGCTGCTGCGCGATCAAGGCGAAAGCATCTTGGCCAACCATCTGATGGACGACGTGCACCTGGTGCGCTTCGAGCCTGGCCGCATCGAGCTGCGGGTCACCGACGCCGCGCCGCCCAATGTCGCGCCGCGCTTCGGTGCCGTGCTGGAGAAGGCCTGCGGTAGCCGCTGGGTTATCACCATCTCGCAGCAGCCGGGCGAGACCACGCTGCGCGAGCAGTTGAAAGCGCTGGAGGCCGGCAAGCGCGACGCGGTGATGCAGCATCCCCTGGTGCAGGCGATCATCGAGACTTTCCCGCAGGCCAAGCTGGTGGCGCGGCGCGACCCGAAGGCCGCCCCTGATGCCGCCGCCAAGCCCGCGCCCAAACCCGATCAGCACGATGCCAACCGTGATCCCAATTAGTCATCCCAAATAGTCATCAAGGAGCCGACGAGCGATGAAGAACCTGGGCCAGATGATGAAGCAGGCGCAGGCGATGCAGGCCAAGATGGCCGAGATGCAGGACAAGCTGGCCCAGCTTGAAGTCGCCGGCCAGTCCGGCGGCGGTATGGTCACGGCGGTCCTCAACGGCAAGTCGGAACTGCGCAGCCTGAAGATCGACCCCACCCTGGTCGACCCCAACGACGTCGAGGTGATGGAAGACCTCATCGTTGCCGCGGTGAACGACGCCAAAACCAAGGTTGAGGCGGCGGTCGCCGAGGAAATGAAGCAGGTGACCGGCGGCCTCGACCTGCCGCCGGGCATGAAGCTGCCGTTCTGATCCGCGCCACCCGGGTTTCCCGTCGATGATCGCCCGTCCGTCATGATCGCCAGCGATCTCGAACGCCTGATCCAGTTGCTCGCCCGCCTGCCGGGCCTGGGCCCGCGGTCGGCGCGCCGCGCGGTGTTGCACCTGATGAAGAAGCGCGAGGCGCTGATGCTGCCGCTGGCCGAGGCGATGGTGCGCGCGGCGGATTCGGTGGTCCACTGCACGACCTGCGGCAATCTCGACACCCGCAACCCCTGCGGCATCTGCCAGGACGCCAGGCGCGATCCCAAGCTGCTCTGCGTGGTGGAGGACGTGGCCGACCTTTGGGCGCTGGAGCGTTCAGGCGCCTTCAAGGGCCGCTATCACGTGCTCGGCGGCACCCTCTCGGCGATCGATGGGCGCGGCCCGGATCAGCTCAATCTCGGCGGCCTGGTGGGCCGCGCCACCGGCCAGGGTGAGGGTGACGGCCCCCGGGTCGAAGAGGTCATCCTGGCGCTGTCGGCGACGGTCGATGGCCAGACCACGGCGCACTACATCTCCGAGCGTCTGGCCGCCAGCGGCATCAAGGTCTCGCGCCTTGCCCATGGCGTGCCGGTCGGTGGCGAACTCGATTATCTCGACGACGGGACCCTGACCGCCGCCCTGAAGGCGCGCCGGCCCGCCTGACCTGCCGGCCGCCCCGGCAGGGTCTTTCGCGGAACACAGTGTCGCCCCAATCGTTGGGCATACTCCCACCCTGAGATTACGCCCCTTTTTGAGGACCTTCGGCCTGATGAAAGCTCGCCCCCGCCGCTTCCCGCGTATTGCCGCGTCCAGTCTTGCCGCCGCGCTGCTGCTTTCGGCAGCCGGCCCGGGTTTCGCCCAGGAACTGCCGCTGACGGCGGAGAGCCGCCGCGGCCTGACCCTTACGGTCTACAACCAGAACCTTGGCCTGGTCAGTGAGACCCGGCGCGTTGACCTGCCGGCCGGCGAAACCCTGCTGGCTATCCAGGACGTTTCCGGGCAGCTGCAGCCGGAAACCGTGCTGCTGTCCGCCCAGGGGCTCAGGATTATCGAGCAAAGCCTGGATGCCGACCTCCTGACGCCGGAGCGCCTGCTGCAGGCGTCGCTGGGCCAGACCGTGCAGATCATCCGCAGTCATCCGGAAACCGGCGCGGACATCGTCGAGGAAGCTAAGGTGCTGTCCCTGGCCGGCGGCCTGGTGGTGCAGATCGGCGACCGCATCGAGATCAACCCGCCGGGCCGCATTGCCTTCACCGGCATGCCGTCGGGCCTGCGCAGCGCACCGGCCCTGCTCGCCCGGGTGTTCCCGGCGCAGGCCGGCCCCAACGACCTGCGCATCGACTACCTGACCGGCGGGCTTTCCTGGCGTGCCGACTACGTGGCGCGGCTGAACGCGGCCGGCGACCGCCTCGACCTCTCGGCCCTGGTGACGCTCGCCAACAGTACCGACAGCGATTTCGAAGGCGCGACCCTGCGTCTCGTTGCCGGCGAGGTGAACCAGGGCGCGGCGGTGTTCAAAGGGCAGGCCTATGCGGCAAGGGCCGAGATGGCTGCCATGGCGCCGGCCCAGGACATGTCTCAGCCCGTGGCCGCCGCTGACCGCTACGTCTATAGCGTCGAGCGCCCGGTGACGCTGCGGCGCGGCGAGACCAAGCAGATTCCGCTGATGAGCGCCGCGGGTGTGACGGTGGTTCGCGAGTACCGCTTCGACGGCGTGGTGACGGGCCACCCGGGCCAGGAGGAGATCGGCCCGGTGAATGCCGGCCTGATCCTGGAGTTGGTCAACGACCCCGATCTCGGCCTCGGCGCGCCGTTGCCGGCCGGTACCGTCCGGGTCTACGGGCCGTCCCAGAGCGGTGAGGACGCCACGCTGTTCCTTGGCGCTGACAGCATCGCCCACACGCCGGAGGGCGAGAAGGCGCGACTCAGCCTGGGCGAGGCCTTCGACGTGACGGCGCGGGCCCAGCGCACGGCCTATGAGCGCCTCTCCGACCGCAGCTACGAAACCGGCCAGCGGGTCACCGTGAAGAACGCCAAGGACGAGGATGTCGAGGTGGTGCTGGCCGGCCAGATGCCCCAGGGTTGGACCCTGCGGGAGGAGAGCGCGCCGCACGAGCAGGCCAGCGCCAACCGGATCACCTGGCGGATCACCGTCCCGGCCGGCGGCGAGGCCACGTTCACCTACCGCATCCGGGTGGCGAATTAATGTAATTAGGCAAAAATAAGTTAATTCTCCTTTTTTGGTCCTTGCGGCATCGGGAATGCGGTCGGCCGACAAAATAAACTCATTTTAGCTTAATTTTTATCCGTCCGGCCTTTCCGGCCGTCATTCCCGGACGGGATCCGAGAGTTCCGGGCAAGCGACGGTTCGGTCACCCTGGATGCTCGGAACAAGTCCGAGCAGGACAACGTCCAGAAAAGCGATGGCGGTGGCTGCGACGGCCCTAGTGGGTCGCCCTAGTGGGTCGTGGGGGCGTCGATCTGGGGCAGCGGCGGGGCGACCTGTTCGGCCTCCCGTTCGGCCTCTTCCAGCTCCAGTTCGCCGATCTTCTCGCCGCGGCCGAGGATCTTGGTGGCGGAGGTGCGGATGTCCTGGATGTCGCGGGAGGCCTGGTCGAAGTGGCTCTCCAGCTTGCCGACCCGTTTGTCGAGGCGCAGCACGTCTTCCATCATCTTGCCGACCTCGGTCTGGATGATGGCCGCCTGTTCGCGCATGCGCACGTCCTTCAGCACCGCGCGCACGGTGTTGAGGGTGGCCATCAGGGTGGTCGGCGAGACGATCCACACCCGCGCCTTGTAGGATTCCTCGACCACGCCGCGGAAGTTGGCGTGCAACTCGGCATAGACCGCCTCGCTGGGCAGGAACATCAGGGCCGACTCCGCCGTCTCGCCCGGAATGATGTAGCGCCCGGCAATGTCCTGCACATGGCGGCGCACATCCACGGCAAAGGCGCGCCGCGCAGGAACGGCCAGGGTCTCGTCGCTGCCCGCGTCGCGCAGGGCCGCATAGCTTTCCAGCGGAAACTTGGAATCGATGGCGATGGCGCCCGGCGGGTTGGGCAGCCGCAGCAGGCAGTCGGCGCGCCGCCCGTTGCCCAGGGTTGCCTGGAACTCGAAGGCCGAGGGCGGCAGGGCCGCCTCCACAAGGTCGCGCAGCTGGATCTCGCCGAACGCGCCCCGGGCCTGTTTGTTGGCCAGAATGTCCTGCAGGCCGACCACCTGGGTCGACAGCTCCGTCAGGTTCTGTTGCGCCTTGTCGATGACCGCCAGACGCTCGCGCAGGTCGGCCATCGCGGTCTGGTGCTTGGTGGTGGAATCGGTCAGGCGGTCGCCAACCAGCTTGGAGAGGCCCTGCAGGCGGTCATCCACCGCCTTGATGACCACGCGCTCCTGGGCCTGCAGGCGTTCGACGATGGCGCTCTGTACCGCGTTCTGGCTCTCGGCCATTTGCGAGAGGCGCCCGCCGAGGGCGGCCAGTTCGTGATTTTCCTGGGGGGCCGGCGCCTTGGGGCGCAACCACAGGGCCAGCCCGGCGCCGAGGACGAGCGCGGCGGCGGCAACGGCAAGGATGACCAGCAGGTCCATTAACCCGACTCTCATGATTCCAAAGGGGAACAGAACGCGAATCCGAGAGTAGCACAGCCAGCCGGCCGGGGCTAACCCGGTGGTGGGTCCGAAGCCTGAATCGCTTGACCCGGCGGGCCTCACGCCATACCTAAGTTGGCCGTTAGGGCTTTGCTCACCGCCGCCGGACCATCGTTGCGCCGCGGCCGCCGGGCGGGCCCGCCGAATTTCCCATTTTGCGACGTGGCAGGGCCATGGCTCTTTTACCGATCATCACCGCTCCCGACCCGCGCCTGAAAAAGGTTTGCGCGCCGGTAGAGGCTGTCGACGATGAGACGCGCCAGCTGATGGATGACATGCTGGAGACCATGTACAACGCGCCGGGCATCGGTCTCGCCGCGCCCCAGGTCGGCGTCCTGAAGCGCGTCATCGTGGTCGACATCTCCGGCGACGACGAGGAGAACACGCCGTTGTCCATGGCCAATCCGGAACTGGTCGCGGTGTCCGACGACGATGCCGCCTACGAGGAAGGCTGCCTGTCGTTGCCGGAGCACTACGGTGAGGTGATCCGCCCGGCGACGATCCGCGTGCGCTATCTCGACCGCGAGAACGAGATCCGCGAGATGGACGCCCAGGGACTGCTGGCGACCTGCATTCAGCACGAGATGGATCACCTGGACGGCGTTCTCTTCGTCGACCACCTGACGGCGCTGAAGCGCAACATGATCCTGCGCAAGCTGCTGAAGGCGAAGAAGTCCGACACGCCGCTGGCCAGCTACGCGACGATCTGAGGCGGGGATCGCCATGTCCCTGCGCCTCGCCTTCATGGGGACGCCCGATTTCGCGGTGCCGACCCTGCAGGCGCTGGCCGAGGCGGGCCACGAGATCGCCGCCGTCTACTCCCAGCCGCCCAGGCCCGCCGGGCGCGGCCAGAAGGACCGCCCCTCGCCGGTGCAGGCCTTTGCCGAGAGCCAGGGCTGGCCGGTGCGCACGCCCAAATCCCTCAAGACCCCCGAAGCCCAGGCCGACTTTGCGGCGCTGAAGCTCGACGCGGCGGTGGTGGTCGCCTACGGCCTGATCCTGCCTCAGGCAGTACTCGACGCGCCGCGTCTCGGCTGCGTCAACGTGCATGCTTCGCTGCTGCCGCGCTGGCGCGGCGCGGCGCCGATTCAGCGCGCCATCCTGGCCGGCGATACCGAGACCGGCGTTACCATCATGCAGATGGAGGCCGGGCTCGACACCGGCCCGATGCTGCTGCGCGAGGCGGTGCCGATTACGGCGGAGACCACGGCCCAGGGTTTGCACGACCGGCTTGCCGCGCTCGGCGCGGCGATGATCAACAAGGCGTTGGGCGGCCTGCTGGACGGCAGTCTGGCGGCAACGCCGCAACCGGCCGAGGGTGTCACCTACGCCGAGAAACTCGACAAGGCCGAAGGCCGCCTCGACTGGCGCGAGAGCGCCGTGGCCCTCGACCGCCGCGTGCGCGCCTTCACCCCCTGGCCCGGCGCCTACTTCGAGGTGGAGATGGAAAAGGGTCGCGAGCGCGTGAAGGTGCTGGCGGCCGAACCCTTGGACGAAGGCGGTGCCCCAGGCATGGTGCTCGACGATCGGGCAACCATCGCTTGTGGCGAAGGGGCGCTGCGCCTGGTGAAACTGCAGCGCGCCGGCAAGGCGCCGATGGCCGCAGACGCTTTTCTGCGGGGTTTCGATCTTCCCGGTGGCACGGTATTGCCGTGACCCGCTACAAGATCGTCATCGAATACGACGGCACCGATTTCGTCGGCTGGCAGCGCCAGGGCAACGGCCCTTCGGTACAGGCCGCCTTGGAAGAGGCCGTCCACCATTTCTGCGGTGAGACGGTGGTGGTCGAGGGCGCCGGGCGCACCGATTCCGGCGTCCACGCCCGTGGCCAGGTGGCGCATTTCGATATCGCCAAGGAGACTGACGCGGACACCGTGATGAAGGCGGTGAACTTCCATCTGAAGCCGGCGCTGGTCGCGGTGCTGGGCGCCGAGGCGGTCACGGAAGATTTCCACGCGCGCTTTTCGGCCAACCGCCGCGCTTATCTCTACCGCATCGTGAACCGCCGCGCGCCGCTGGCCCTCGACCGCGGGCTGGCGTGGTTCGTGCCGCAGCCGTTGGACGCCGAGGCGATGCACGCCGCCGCCCAGGTGCTGGTTGGCCACCACGACTTCACTTCCTTCCGTGCTACGGAATGCCAGGCCAAGTCGCCGGTGAAGACGCTGGACGTTTTGTCGGTGGCCCGCAGCGGAGAGTTGATCGAGGTCCGGGCCGAGGCCCGCTCCTTTCTGCACCATCAGGTGCGCAACTTCGTCGGTTCGCTGAAGCTGGTCGGTGAAGGCAAGTGGAAGGCTGTCGATCTGCGCAAGGCCCTGGAGGCGCGCGACCGCGCCGCCGCCGGGCCGACGGCGCCGGCCGTTGGGCTTTACCTCACCGAAGTGGGCTACCCGGCTGGCTGAAAGATCAGATTGAGGGTGATGCTCTCGATCAGCAGGCCGATGAAGAACTGCAGGGCGACGAAGCCGGCGCTGGCCAGCGCGTTGACGCCCAGGCAGTGGCGCGTCAGGAACCACTGGTAGCCTAACATGTAGGCGTAGGTGGCGAGTGCCACCAGCGGCGCCAGCGCCTCCGGGACCAGCCCGACTGCGCCCAGCGCAGTGACGGCCAGTTGCAGGTGAATCGTGACGACGCTCGACCAGTTGTTCGCCGACAGGAAGCGGAAGAAGGCGTCTTCGCGGTCGATCGTCTGGCAGATCCGGTAGACGATGACCGGGGGCACCACCCACAGCAGGCAGTACTCCAGTGCGAAGACCAGGAACACGGTGACGGCGTTGGCGTCGGTCGTCACCTGGGCGTAGGAGAAGGCCAATAGCTGGCCGATGATGAAGGCCGGCGCTACCAGTGCGGCGGCGAAGAAGGAGCGCAGCGCGGCGCCCGGTGCGGCATCGAAGTAGGCCGCGCCGCCGGCATCGAAGCGCGCCAGGCGCCAGGCGCCGTAGATTCGGTAGAATATCTCCTGGCGGCTGGGGATCATCGCGGCAGATATCGCTGGAGGATGGCGCGGTAGATCGCGGTCAGGCGCTGGAGATCGTCCAGGGAAACGTGTTCGTCCACCTTGTGGGCGGTGGCGTTCAGCAGGCCCAGTTCGGCCACCGTGCAGTGGTCCTTGATGAAGCGCGCATCGGAGGTGCCGCCGGTGGTGCCCAGTTCCGGTGCCTTGCCGGTGACCGATGTTACCGCTTCCGAAATCAGATCCGACCATGGCCCCGGCGCGCAGAGGAAGGATTCACCGGAGACCTTCATCGACATCTCGTAGCGGGCGCCGCGGCTCGTGTCGATCGCGGTGTCGAAGCGCTCGCGCAGCCAGGCCTCGACGCCGGCACTGGAGTGGATGTTATTGAAGCGCACATTGAACAGCGCCGTCGCCTTGGCCGGGATGACATTGGTCACCGGGTTGCCGACGTCGATCGACGTGATCTGCAGACTGGATGGCGGGAAATGCTCGTTGCCGGCGTCCAGCGTGTCGCAGACTACCGCGTTCAGCATGCGCGCCAGGTGATGCAGCGGATTGTCGGCCAGCTGCGGATAGGCGGTGTGGCCCTGGGTGCCGTGCACGGTGAGGGTGGCGTTCAGGCTGCCGCGGCGGCCGATCTTCACCATGTCGGCCAGGGCGTCGTTGCTGGTCGGCTCGCCGACCAGGCAGGCGTCCAGTGTCTCGCCGCGTTCCTTCAGCCAGCGCAGCACCTTGCGGGTTCCGTTGACCGCGTCGCCTTCCTCGTCGCCGGTGATCAGCAGCGAGATCGAGCCGGCGGGCTGGCCCTCTTTGAGGTAATCGCCGACGGCACTGATGAAGGCCGCGATGGCGCCCTTCATGTCGACCGCGCCGCGCCCGTACAGCGTGCCGTCGCGCACGGCGGCTGCAAAGGGATCGCTGCTCCAGGCGGCGGCGTCGCCCACCGGCACCACGTCGGTGTGCCCGGCGAAGCAGAGGTTGGGAGCTTCGGTGCCCAGCCGCGCGTAGAGGTTGTCGGTCTCCGGCGCGCCTTCCTCGGCGAAGGGCAGGCGGTGGCAGGTGAAGCCAAGATCTGTCAGCACCGATTCCAGCAGGTCGAGCGCGCCGCCTTCTTGCGGCGTCACGCTGGGGCAGCGGATCAGCGCCTGTGCCAGGTCCAGCGTATCGAGCGTCGCAGACGCCATCGGCCGACTTTCTCTTTTTCCGGTCTCTTCCCTGGGCCTCAGGTCCGCAGCAGGTCGTTGATCGAGGTCTTGGACCGCGTCTTCTCGTCGACCCGCTTGATGATGACCGCGCAGTAGAGGCTCGGCCCCGGGCTGCCGTCGGGCAGCGGCTTGCCGGGCAGGCTGCCGGGCACCACCACCGAATAGGCCGGCACGCGGCCCATGTGGACCTCGCCCGTCTCACGATCGACGATCTTGGTGGAGGCGCCGATGAAGACGCCCATGGAGAGCACCGAGCCCTCCTCGACCACGACGCCCTCGACGACCTCGGAGCGCGCGCCGATGAAGCAGTTGTCCTCGATGATCACCGGACCGGCCTGCAGCGGCTCCAGAACGCCACCGATGCCGGCGCCGCCCGAGAGGTGCACGTTCTTGCCGATCTGCGCGCAGGAGCCGACGGTGGCCCAGGTATCGACCATGGTGCCGCTGTCGACGCGCGCGCCCAGGTTCACGAAGGACGGCATCAGGACCACGCCCGGCGCGATATAGGCCGAATGGCGCACGATGCAGTTGGGCACGGCACGGAAGCCGGCATCGCGGAAGCGGTTCTCGCCCCAGCCGGCGAACTTCGAGGGCACCTTGTCCCACCAGTTGGTGTTCTCGCCCGGCCCGCCCGGAACTGGCACCATGTCGTTCAGGCGGAACGACAGCAGGACCGCCTTTTTCAGCCACTGGTGGACCTCCCAGCCTCCGGCGCCTTTCTCGGCCACCCGGAAGGTGCCGTCGTCGAGGCCGGCGAGGGCAGTGGTGACGGCGTCGCGGATGTCGCCCGTGGTGCCGGTATTAACGCTGTCGCGCGCTTCCCAGGCATCTTCGATGATGCCTTTTAGCTGTTCTGTCTTCATGGGGTCCTGTCAGGCTGGTTCAGGCTTCGGTCTTGCGCCGGAAGATGCGGGAGGGTCGCCGCTGTGTCAATGACCGCCCTGGCGCCTGGGGCCAGGCGGGAACCGGCCCGGGGCCGGCAGGTCGGCGGGTTTCCGCCCTTTCGTCGCGCGGTACCGCCCCGTGACGGTTACGCCGGG
>ERZ1740062.40-NODE-40-length-96566-cov-15.021324_pt1 | contig 96566 bp, 72 predicted proteins | sample MGYA00581741_ERZ1740062 | MGnify/ENA primary metagenome ERZ1740062 (study PRJEB43018, sample SAMN04849747) | marine metagenome | isolation source: floating plastic debris | place: Pacific Ocean | collected 2008-09-01 | study: EMG produced TPA metagenomics assembly...
GAACTATGTATCTATGTAGTATTCTTATATTACTTATTGAAGTGCGGAATGTAGGATAGATTATAGGTTTTGAGAAGTAAGTAATTTTTGTAGAAAGTAAGTACCCAGACAAAGTTAATTAATTAATTAATCCTATATTTGTGATTACAAGTTGAATAAAATGAAACGATGCAACCGCAATCTTCTGGAATGACTGTTTACATGGTATAATCCTATCTAACCCTTGATCCTTGGGTCACCTAACATAAATATTTTTGTCTACTTGTTTAGCAATCTTCTTAAATAGTCGCTAATATACAAGTACTATTATTACAATATTACTCAATTTATCAAGGCAGATATTACTAGTCACCTATGTCTGCTCGAAACAAGGTTTCATCATGATCAATATCAGTTTGTAAGTCAATAGGTAAGAGGGGTTCACCTTCTGCACTCTCAATTTTCCCTATTTGCTGGTTATTATATAGCCAAGTATCTGCATCTGACAACGTGTCTGGTGAGTCTATATAAGATTTGCCAGCAGTCAAGTTGTGGATCACTTGAAATTCTCTTAGAGAAAAGGTTGCTCCATTGAGGATTGCGATCTCTTTATTTGTCTCTGAGATGGTTGTTTGAAACAAACAAGCATTAGTCAAATTTACATTTTTCTCTAAATCTACCCCAGTTAAATTAGCACCAGCTAAATTAGCACCAGTTAAATCCGATTCTGTAAGATTTGCTTGAGTTAAGTTAGCACCAGCTAAATTAGCACCAGTCAAATTTGTACCCTGTAAATTAGTTCGGGCTAAATTTGTATTTACTAATTGTGAGTGGGATAGATTTGCTTTCTCTAAGTTGATATCAGTTAGTCTCGTTTGAGATAAATTAATATTGGATAAATTTAGAAAAGTTAAAGATGTCCGATAGCCGAAATATTTAATAAAACCATTTACCGACAATGCTTCCATACGACAAATAAGTATTCTGATTGCTTCGGCATCGAATTCTAGTTTATCTTCGCAGTGAGTACTTGTGAGAAAAGCAACTTTCATTTCTTTATGAAAAGCACAAAGCAATAAAAATACATTGAATCCAGTTGCAGCATTGATTTTTTCGATATTTAGGTGATTATTAAATTCTCTAAAATATTGTAAAGTTTGATTAACAATACCTTCATCAAGCCAATCACCTCTACAATAAGCCAACCAAAACTTTTGTAAATTTACTCTTAGTACTTCTAAGGAGAAGTTACTATCTATTTGCTTTCGTCTTAATCCTTCAATAACAAGTGCTTCTAATTTTTCAGTGAGAATCCCATAACCGAGTAAATTATAAATTTGTTGGGCAAAATTGAGATAGGAATTTAAACAGGAAGATGATTCCGAATTATATTCTGAGTTGGAATTTACTTTAGTTATTTCCACCAGCCGATTTACTAGCGCTTGTGCTTTCAAATATTCTCCTAATTGGGAATGAGAAAATTCTACTGTGGAAATTTCTGTCTTGTCTTTTGGGGGTTTATCTTCTACATGAAAGTAGAAAGCGGGTAAAAACTTTTTATCCAGTAATCCCATAGTAGAATTTTTTTCAGCATTTCCACCAGAACCAAAAGCAACATGATGGCGATCGCACAATAACATTGATAAAGCCATATTCTCGATTGCTTCTAGAATTTGCTCGTTTCTGCTCTGATCTAAATCTCCACAACTTGTGGATATTTCATTTACTAAAGATGAGCTTCCTAAATGGTGAATATGTTCTCTTGTTGCTCGCAGTATTATATTTTTAGTACCATCAGGCAACGGATAACCTAATAGCAAATTATGAAGACGTTGGTAAATTTCCCATTCCATCCGAACCGGTTGAGAAGAAAAATTTGTTGCTAAATTTAATAGCTCATCGTCTAGAAATCCATCTCTATAAAGAATAGCAATCAGAAACAGCATTAATGGCTGTCGTACAAAACTTGCAAGTACTGTTAAATTTGACTGGGGAACATCGGTCACCTCAGAATTCGCCATTTTACGACGGAGTAAAGGTGAGTGATTAGAAAATGCACCTGTTTGCTTGAGAAAATTGAAACAATTCTGAGCACTGTTCCAAGATTGAACCTTAGCCCAATTTTGAAACCACTGTTTCAATTCTTTCTGTTCTAATTGCGCGATCGCAATCCGCTGATAAGAAAATTCTGCTGATATTTCTAATGTATCAATGGGTGGGAAACTATTTGAACGAGTAGTTAATAAAACTTTGTGTTTACCCTGCTGTTGAAATTGCAATAATTGTTTGAGGAATATGCTTTTAGCATTCCTATTATTGAGGGGAGATGGAGGAAGTTCGTCCCAACCATCAAGCAGCAGCAAACATTGAAGATTTGCTTGTCTTAACCAAAACTTAAAATTTGTTCTATACTCTTGTGGTAAGCCAAAACTAAGAGTTTCTATGAGATTACTACCATATTTAATTTTTCGCAAAGGAATTAATATTGGTAACCACTGAGGATAAAGTTTCCAAGCAATTTCAGCAGCCCAAATTTGGCAAAAACTAGTTTTACCAAAACCTTGTTCTGACTCAATCACAGCAATATGATCTAAGTCTGTTAACTGTTGTTGCGACCATTGTCTTAAGTCTATAGTCCCAGGAACAGCAGTAGTTATAGCATCATTAGTTACTGAGATTGGTATTCCCCTTAAATTTACATAAATATCTTTGAGGGTAAAAAACTCTGTAAACAAAGGTTGAGAAAGGGATTGAAACAAACTAACTCTGTAGTACTCTCTATATATATCAATTTTCTCACCACAAATTTGGGCATCTTCTCTATGATTCGTTTCTGATTTTGTTTCTACTGATGTCTTACCTAAACCTACAAATTTTTGCAGCTGAACCAAAGAAAGTGGATTCTCAATCGTAACTTTTAATAAGTACCCCTCAAATGAATTGAGCAAACGCTGTAAAATCAATTTAGCTTGTTGTTCTTCTGAACCATTGGCAACTAACCAACAAACAGCAGCATCTGTCATTTGCCGTACTAAAAAAGAATTTGTAACCTGGGATAATACTTGTTCGGCTTGAGTATCGCTCAAGGAATTAGAATTAAGGTTTTTTAGCAAACCTTGTAATCGGGTATTCTTAGATAAAATATTCTTCCTTGTTTGCAAAGGTATGATTGCTCTTTGCAACCAATTCCTTTGTAGCTTTACCTCAGTTGTTATTATTTGCCTTAACCCAATCAAAAAAGCAGTCTGAAATGCAAACCATGTTGCTTCTGCACGAGTTAGAGGACTTTTTCGGTTGAGACAGTCTAATAAGCTTTCTGCAAAGGAAGTAAATACAGAAATCTCTTCCCAGATAATATCTCTAGTAATATCTTCTGAATATATCGCTAAAGGCTGCTCAAATAATTCTGCGACTATACAAATATCAAAAGCACCTATGCTCTCAATACTTTCATCAGTAATAATACGTAAAGCTAAACCAGCAATATTTCCTGGAGATAAATTTTTAAAATTGGATATTTCAATATAGTTTTGGGTTAGCCAGTGTTTAATACTGAAGTTCATTTAATTAAAAAATAAGATTTTATTAAGAAAATTAATTTTTCTCAACTAATTTAGAAAAACTAAGTTTAGAAAAACTATTATTTTTGAGAATACTTAAGGAGAAATTTGAAAAAGCTCAATTTGAATTACTTTGAAGAATAGGAAATAAAAATTTAAACACACTTTATAGATATAGTTTATTTGTAATTTCGTTACCTTAGAGTCAAAATGAGAAAATCAAGCCTGTGCTTACCAAGAAAGTGAGTTAATGGCTGAAAATGCTACGGTTGAGAGAACTATGAGCGATCGCGTCAGGCAGGTCAATTTACTATTAATTGATAGAGACCCCATCTTTCGCATGGGGTTAAAGTTAGCCTTAGAAGAATTCCCAGATATAGAAGTTGTGTCTGAAGTCTCAACTGATACTCAAGCTTTACAAAAGTTAGCAGAATTGGCACAGGATGACCTCAATGCTGTGAATCTAGTAATTTTGGAACTAGGTAACGGACGCTCAACTTATACTCAACAACTTGGAATACAGCTATGCAGACAGCTTAAAACTCAATATCCTCACCTACCTGTTTTGCTCCTGAGTAATATAGTTAATTCAGGTATACTACTGGCAGCAAAATCAACTGGTGTAGATGGTTACTGTCCAAAAGGTACTCCTATCACTGAAGTCGTCGATGCGATCGCTTCTTTGGCTAATGGTGAATCATATTGGGGTGAAGAATTTCTCCCTCAACAAGCATATATTCAACAAGAGTCATTAAAAAACTCAACGGAATCAGATTTTTTTGATACCACCCCCTTGCAAAATTTCGGGGTAGATTCCACAAGTAATATTTATACAGATAAAAGTTATGGGGGACAAAATGATACAAATACGACTCATACTAGTCATCAAAATATTGAGAAAAAAGTATATAGAAATCGCTTAATTGAAACTTATCTGGGTAGAATACGCCATAATCTCTATTCTTCCGGAATCAATTATATTCGCAGCGACCTCCAACAAGTAACTGCAAAATTACAGGTTCCTGGACTTCCCATCTTAGAGCGAGCACTTTTAGCCGGTAAGCATCGAGAGTTATTAGCAGCACGTTGGTTAGTAAAGCAAATTTTAGCAACTCCTCAGCCAGCAAAACCTATACAAGAACCATTAACAGCTTTCTTTGAATCCACACCTGAAATTAATGCAATTGTCCCTTCAGATGCTACACAAATAGAAAATTCTCCATCTTTACTTAGTCCCAGAGCACTACAATCTAAAATTTTTACTGAGTGCATTAATAAACTTCAATTTCCTTTAGAAAATATTACAGATATAACTTTAGAAGTTGATATATTTCGTGAAGTAAAAAAAAGAGAGCTGTTTTATCTAATTCTCCAAAAATTTGCGAACATTCTTGACGATCTAAGATTTTCAAAAATAGAAATTATTCAATTGCCAGAAATAAAAACATCAATTCTAAAAGATTTATGGAGAGAGACAATTAAAGAATTTTATGGAAAATTCTCCTTAATCAGAATTGATAATAGGCAAATAGAAATTGCTAGCTTCTTACTTGAGAATTCTAGCAATGTAGAAGAAGAAATATTATTTTATATCCCATTAGTACCAGATATACTGGCTTACTTACTGTTTCAAATAGATTTATCTATCGATAATACTTCTTACAGTGCAGGAAGTAAAGAAGCAAATGAAAGAGTAGAGATGATTTTAGAAAATTTGCTCATCCAGGTCGCAAATGCTGTGGTTAGTCCTCTGCTAAACTCTCTAGCTGACGTAGAAGCGATAAAACAAGCATATTACGAACAAAAACTCTGTTCTACTAGAGAAATTGAAAGATTCAGAAATAATTTATCCTGGAGATATAGACTTAGAAATAATATTAGCGAACCACAAGCTATATTTGAAAGTCGCTATCAAATATTTATTTTCGTACCCCGTGGTATAACCAAAATTTCCATATATTCCCCTCGCACAGAAGAATTATTAAATCTATCTGGCTTACCCCTTTTTGTCACTATGGCTTTAGAATTAGGTGATGCATCATCACCTCGAATTAAAGGAATTTTGTCTTTTTTTGGTAATGGCGTCGTGTTTGTACTTACCAAAATTATCGGTAGAGGTATTGGCTTAATTGGTCGCGGTATTCTCCAAGGTATTGGTAGTGTCTCTTTAACCGAAAGGAAGAAGTAATCGTTATTTATTCTTAAATACTCTTAAATATTTTAGGACTTAAATAGGAAATATCCCAATTTTGAATAAATATCTTAACTCGACACCTTCGTGGCTAATTTAGTAGCTAATAATGATTTTAGACCCAAGCTAGAAGCCCGGGGACTTTTTGTACCATTGGGATGCTTTTCTTAAAGATTCCAGGAACGACGAATATAAAAGAAACTTTCTCGAAAATTGTTTGTAAAGTTGTCCCGATCTAATTTTTTTTCCTGCCAAATATTAACTAATTGCTGTAAGGTTTCTGAGAAACTAGGTTCTGTAGGGAAAAATGAAGCCAGCGAACCAACTTTTATCTTGTTTGACATTGCTAAAGCGATAAGATTAATCAATTCCGCCGCAGATGTCCCAATTATAGATGCTCCAACAATTTCACCGTTCCTTAGAACCATTAATTTACACATACCACCGATTTCATCTTTTACTTGAGCAGCAGTTAAATTTTTGAAATAATGCCTTAATATAGTTATTTTAGTTTTACCATATCGTCGATGCGCCTGAGCCTCACTAAGACCAACCTGTGCAGCGGTGGGCTGAGCAAATATAGCCCAAGGAATATTATGATAATTGGCTTGATGTATTGGCAAAAACAAAGAATTCTTTAAAGCTACTTCAGCCTCATATGTAGCAATATTAGCAATATTGTCTCCACCAATAATCTCTCCACAAGCATAAATATGTTTATTCGTAGTTTGAAGCTTTTTATTAACTACTAAACGGTTTTGGTGAAGTTTTACACCCACTGATGCTAAGTTCAAACCATCTATATTTGGTTTTCGTCTAGCTGCAACTAAAATTTCATCCGCTTCGACAGCTTTATCTCCAATTTGTAGCCACTTTTTATCGTCAATTTTTTTTACTTGAGTTACAGAGGTTTGAGTTAGTATTTTTATACCTTGTGCTTCAAGTTCTGCCTGTAATAACCCTGCAATCTCAGTATCTAGACGTGGAAGAATTAACGGATGCTCTATAACCATTGTGACTTTACAACCCAAGGATGCTAAAACCTGGGCAGAACTAACGCCAAATGGCAAACCACCAATGATTACCCACTCTTTGGGAATCGAACTTTCTTTCCAAGAATGCCAGATATTTTCCATGGTTACAAATCCAGCGGTTTCTATTCCTTCAATATCTGGAATGGCTGAAAGTGATTCAGTAGCTAATAAGTATCTACGTGCCCTTATCAAACGATCCTCAACCGCAAACACAACCCCATTAGTTGACTGAAACTGACCTTTACCAAAAATAATATCAACGCCTTGGGAAGCTAAAAATCCTACGGATAATTTTTCTTGATGTTTAGCTAATAATACATCAAGATATCGTATTGTTTGTTTCCATTCCCAAGACAAATAACACTTATTTTCTTTATTGTTGTTTACTCCATAAATTTCTTCCTGATTGCTTTGGCTATGAGTACACACACTATTAATACCAAAACTAGAAACATCATTCATTCTCTGAAAAAGTTTGCTAATTTCCTCTACTGAATAGTTAGCAATCAAATCTTGAGAAAAATGAGATTCTACTAAAGCCACCCTAGCTTTCCGTTGCGCTGCATGCAAGGCTGCATAACGTCCTGTAGAAGTACCACCAATAATTACTACATCGTAATCATTAATCATTAGTCATTAATCATTAGTCACTTAGTCACAGCAGTATAAAAGTCTTATAAAAATAGTTATAAATTTCGATAGATTTAATCCAACATATTTAATCCAACATATTTAATCCAACATATTTAAAAATATAAAGCCATTAGTAGAAGAAATAATAACCGTTAATTAACCCTCCACTAAAAGCCAGTAGATAAAATAGATGAAAGAGCACTGATTAAACGTTCGTTATCATCCTTAGATAAAACCGCTACTCGAAAATAGCGATCGTCCAACTCTGAAAAACTTAAACAGTCGCGAATCAAGATTTGATGACATTTGAGTAAACTTTCTTGTAGCTGTGAACCTGTTTTTGAAGAATTTACAAGTAAAAAATTAGCAGTACTGGGAATAGGTAACAAACCAGGTAAAGAACTCAATTTTTTTAAAAAATTATTTCGAGTCGGAGCTAACCATTCCCAAGACTGCTGCTGAAATTCTTTATCTGCAAGAGCAGCTATGGCAGCGGCTGATGCCAAAATATTAACAGACCAAGGATCTCGCCATGATTGCCAGCGTTTTAGCCTTTGAGGGTGGGAAATAGCATATCCCAAACGTAATCCAGGCAAACTGTAAAATTTGGTCAGCGATCGCAAAATTACTAAGTTAGGATATTCCTCAATTAAGGGAATTAAGCTCTGCTCCTTTTCCGGTGGCAAAAAATCCATAAAAGCCTCATCGACCACAACTAAAGGTAGTTCCTGGAGCAGAGGTAAAATACTTAGTCGCGTCCATAGTTTACCAGTCGGGTTATGAGGATTATTTAAAACTAAACCCCTCCGGTGAGCAAACTTTAATAGAGAGCAAGGAAGGGAAGACAAAGGCTGATATGTGGATAAATCCATTTTTCCTGCTCGTCCTTCCCCAAAAACAGGAAACTCCAACACTTCAACGTTATAAGCGGTCAAAGCCCGATAATAGTCGCCAAAGGCTGGAGTCATCAAAACTGTAGCAGTTTGTTCAGATAGCTCCCTACCAGCGTAAGTAAGCAACTCTGCTGAACCGTTTCCTGGCATAATCCATTCTGGTGGCAATTGATGAAATTGACTTAGCGCTTGTTTCAAATCTTGATATTCAGGGTCTGGATAATGTCTTAACAAACCTAAATGGGATTGTATTACCTCTAAACACTTCTGAGGAGGTCCCAATGGGCTGATACTGGCAGAAAAATCCAAAATGGCATCGGCAGGACAGTTCGCTTGTGCAGCTGCCCAACCAACGTTTCCTCCATGTGCCCTTGGTCCGATCAAGTAAAAGCCACTAGAATAAAAACCACCATCATAAAAGCCACCAGAAAAATTACTCCATAGCAGTTTAGTCCTTCTTGGGTGCCACTTTTTCTCTAAAAAGCTTCCCGGCAGAAAAAGCTGGAACCTTAGTCGCAGGAATTTCCATCTTCTCGTTAGTTTTAGGGTTACGGCCTTCGCGAGCTTTACGTTCGCGCGACTCAAAAGAACCAAAGCCCACTAAAGTCACCTTATCACCTGAAGAAACTGCCTCGACGATAGTTTCTAAAGCTGCACTTAAAACAGCATCTGCTTGCTTTTTGGTAACGCTAGCTTTCTCTGCAACTGCGTCTACTAATTCACCTTTGTTCATGTCAAACTCCTAATGGTTTACTTGAGATTGTGTGGTTTTTCACCCTGATACATCTTTGTAAGGATCTCAGGTTCGAGATGCGCAAAAGTCATCCTTTAGGAGTATTTTTGCCTATTAAAGGCTGCAACTCCTGTTGGCTCGACTTTTCAATGAATCATTCTAAAGCGTATAAGCTAGAAGTTAACAGATGAAACCATTAATTTATATAGATTTCAGGATTTTTTGCAACTTTCTGGCTTGATTTTTGGTGAAAAACTCCATTTTGCTAGGAAAAAATACTTAGTAAAAATCCCTGTCCAGAAAGCAACAGGGGAATAGGGAACAAAAAAGTTGAGAGAAAAAAAGATACGTCAATAACAAAAAGCATTATATACATATAATTTCTGTAGAGACTTTGATTTGTAACGTCTCTACAGAAATTAATGTTGTTATAGCTAATCTCAACCCAACTTTACTAAGTATGTTAAATGTATAGGTGAGATATTTAGTTACTGAAGACGCTATTTTTTAGGAAATTTTAAACCTCTACGCTGTAATACTTTCCTAACAGAAGGACTTGGGTTGTAGTTATATCCGTAGGATGAGCGCTGAGAGTCGTCCATTATTTGAGGTGTAAGCATCACTATCACCTCATTTCTTTCATTGCTTTTATTCGTTTTCCTGAATAAGGCACCGAGTAATGGAATATCTCCTAAAATAGGTACTTTTGTAACACTTGTTCTATCTTCGTCTTGAATAATACCGCTTAAAATTAAGGTCTGACCATCCCGCAGACGAACTAATCCTGATTGTAAGGAACGTTCAGAGATCAGAATAATTTGTCCGTTATCTGTAGTTACTGGAGCCGAGGGAGAGCTAACTGTGGGGGCTACGGATAAAGACACAAAACCATTGTCATCTATCCGTTCGACCTTTATACCTAGAGTCAAACCAACCTTTTCTTTGTCGATTGTAGTAGTTTGTCTGGAACTACCGGAAGTATCAGTATTTTCTATAGTGATATTACCAACAACTTCCTGAGTCAAATTGACTTGAGCTTGTTGACCCTCTTGAACAATTAAAGTGGGATCTGTCAATATTTTGGCATTACCACTTTGTACCTGAGCTTGTAAAGTTGCTAGAAATTTTTTGGGATACTCGAATAAACTTGGAAGACCGTAGGTTACAGTTTCCTCGTCAACTGCTGTTACTCCAGGTTGGAATGGGTTTTCATTGGTCCCAAAAGATGGGCGAGGATAAGTACCACTTCCTACACCAATCTGTCTGCCTTGACTATCAAAGATAGGATAGGTCTGCACATTACCATCTTGCCCCTGGGGGTTTGCAAATTGCTGGTTTGTACCTGTTCCGTAGGGAGCATCAGGTTGAGCATCTAAAAAAGGTTCTCCCTCTAATCCAGACCCTGTGACTCTGGGAAATAAGTTACTGTCATTAAATGCATCTGAACTTGGTGGATTTACACCACCAAAGTTTGCAGAGGCTGTTCCACTGTCAACCGAGAAGAAATTATCTCCTACACCAAAAGAAAAGCTACTATCAAAATCTTTGATATTTGATAATCTGACATCAACAACTTTTACATTAACTGCTACCTGACGACGACGAATATCCAGTTGAGTCAACTGAGCCATTGCCATTTGGACTTGTTTGGGGTCGCCAATTAGTGTAAGGGAGTTTGTCCGCTCGTCTCCTAATGCCTGTAAGCCTCTAAGTATAGGTTTAGTATATTTAGAATCTTCAAGGGTTAAACGTTCAATTTTAGTTTCAGTAGTGGTTTGAGTTTGAGTAATTGGCGCTGCACCAGTACCCACAGGTACTGCACTCACACTGGTAACTTGTCTTTCTCTACTCACAGCACTTTCTGCACCTAAACCCACTAAGAAGTTTAAAGCAACAGGTACTGAAACCTGGTTGAGTCTGATATTGCGCATGACCATATCACGAGTAGAGTTAGGCAGGTCAGGACCAACAAAAATTGTTCTGCCACTACGATTCGCTTGTAGACCACTTAAGCGTAAGACATAATTAAAAACATCTTGGACAGGCTCGTCATTAATATCTAATGAGATAGTTGGACCATCTGCACTGCTATTCTCCTGAGTATTTGAGTCATTCTTTTTACTACCGTTGGTATATGCCAAATTTAAACCAGCCGCTCGTGATAAAAGTGATAAAACTTCTCGTACAGGAGCATCTCTCAATACCAAACGAGGAACGCGCTGCTGAGTTCCTAAATCAATTACGCTGGGAGAAGCGTCTATGTTAGCGATCGCAATATCTCCGACTGGTGGTGCAACGGCTCTAGGGAGAAAAGGAGGGGCTTGAGTAGAAGGTTGACCTGGTCCTGCTGGTTGGGCAGGAGTATTATCAATAGTGATTTCTGGATTCGGAACTAAGGGTTTTTGATTGGATGATGCAGCAGCCTGCTTTTGATTTGTGCTGTTTCTAGAATTATTATCTATAGAAATAGGTATTGAGTTTGCAGTACTATTCCCAGAGGAAGATGCAAAATTTAAGGTAAGACTATTCTGAGCGCGACCCACTGGTTGTGTTACCGGAACATTATCGCTTCCAGTAACAATGACTCGAACACTATTGGCATCTAATTGATTAACTACAATTGATGAGATCCCAGGAACGGGATTCTCTTCACTAAAGCTACTGCGACCCTTGGGTAGTTTCAATTGAGTATTGATAATATCCGCAACTAACGATGTACCTCTTTTAGTTGTAAATACCTGGGGACGAGAACCGGAGGAAGTTTTTAGAACTAGATTAACTCCTCCATCAACTCGCTTAATTTTGACACCAGTAATTTCGCTTTTCTGTGCCCACACTGGCTGAGATACTAATAAAATTGCGGCAGTAGTACCAAATAATAAACTATTACCGTGAAGTTGTTTCACAGCTCATTCCTCACATTCAAAACTGTTAAAAGATACTTAATTAGTTTGTTGCTTCTAAGAAAGTAGATGAAATTATCCGTAGAATGCGCCCTGTAGATCGGAGAACTGTCTGAGTTTGTAAATAGATATACAAATGAGTACAAGTACAAACTTTTATCTATTAACTCAATGTTTTTAGTTTCAGTTTTTAGTATCAAATCTGAAGCTGAAAGTATTGAATATAGGACTTACCCACTTGTAAAGGGAAATAAAGCTTTGAGATTACTTCTGTACTGTCTTTCCGGACGTAAACGCGTAATCCGTGCCTAAGTCCTGGAATATTAAACTTTATGACGGCTTTACTTTATTGATAACTTTAACTATTGAGTATCTAATTTTACCCTCGTAAATCATAAATTAGATAGTTTTTGAAATAGTTAATGTAAAAATTATTACTAGTACTGTTTCTTGAGTAGATGAATTCTTTTAACTTTTGGCTGAATTCATTCAACAGCGGTAAACAATATTAGTTAGCATTTAATTTTCAAATGAATTTGCTTAAATTGAAATGACATGATTTTAATCATTGCGACTTTTCTTGTGCTTGTGTTGCAGCTTTAACTTCATCTGGATTCATAGGCATTAAAGCTTGTAAGGTAAATGAAGTTCTAATTGGTGCACCTCCGACTCGTGGTTTGGTCTTACCATCTGCACTAACAGGCTCTGTACCTAATGCTGATTTATAGTCTTTAACAATTAGTAGAGGTTTCAAACGTTCTATATTACGAATAATAGATTGAGTTTGATCATAAGTGCCAACAATATCAACACTAATGCTACTGCTTTTTAGTTTTCCATTTACCTGAGTACCTAAAGAACCATCGTTAATTGGTTGGGGTTCTAAACCATCTGGGACAAACTTTTTCAGTTTGGCTTTCACCGCATTAGTGGGGAGCAAGTCGTTACCTGCTACTACCCAACGATTCAAATCTAATAATAATGTGTCTAGGTTTTTCTCATTTGCAAAAACTGATAAAACCTGTAATTGTTGTTGCTTTGCTTTAGCTAACTCTTCTTTGACCTCATCAATAGAGTTCAAACTATCTTTTTTGCTTTGAATATCCTGCTGGAGTTGAGTTTGCTTACCTGTTTGCTCTTGAAATACTTCCCAAGTAGGCATAATCATATTCATAACCATGTATGCAGTACCAGCAATGCCTAAAACAGCAGCTAAAATACCACTAACTTTTGGTGTAAAGGTAACACCAAAAACTACTGGATAATTAGGGGACTCATCTTCAAATTCTCCACCCGCATCGACAAAATCTAAATCTTCACTTAGCGTCATTTTGCAGGACCCCCGTCTTTTGTAGATTGCGTATCCTAGCGACTAATCCTACTGTACCTTTTTGCTGTAGTTCCCGCAGTAATTCAGAAGCAGGGATTTCGCTAAAATTAGCTTTAATTTTATACTTGATTGCTTTAGATGCTTTTACCTCTATACTTTCAGAAGAACGGTTAAATTCTGGTGGTATTGGAGCATCTACTTCTTCTGCTGACAGAATCTTAATTTTATCAGAATCAAATAAACGAGATTCTTGTAAACTTAGCAAAAAATCATTGACGTTCTCAGGAGAACGAGCAAAACCACTAATATTAACTGCTCCACTATTAATCTTAGTTTTCCCTTCAGCACTTGCAACTTCTGGAGTAATTTGCTCCACATCATCAATTTGTACGGAACCAGGAATACGATCGCGCAAATCTTGTAAAATTGCTGACCAGGGACGAATCTGATTGAATACAGTAGCTAAAGCTTGGTTTTCTGCTTTAATTCTGTCTGCTTCTGCTTTAAGTTTTTTGATATCTCCTATTTCAGCTTCTAATCTTTGATTTTCTCCTTCCAATAAGGCTATTTCTTCTTCCAATTGAGTATTCTGGATTGTCAAAAAATACCATCCGACACCTGCAAATAGAGGTAGACTCAGTCCAACTGCTAATCCTATAAACAGAGGTGCTAGATTCCCCGCAGGAGAAGAAGATACTATTTTCTTTTCTGATTTTTTTTGATGAGTTGGACGGTCTTGAAGAAAGTTAATATCTAGACTATACATTTTCTCAAACCTCCCGCATTCCTAAACCAAGAACTATACCTAAACCTGGTCGCTGTACTGATGAATATTGCTCTAGGTCAATATCTAAAGACAGTGCTTCTACTGGGTCTACAGGTACAGTAGGTAAACTCAAACGTTGAGTAAATAAATCATCTAACTGTGAGATACCTCCTCCTGGACCAGCTAACAAAATCTGTGCAACTTCTAAATTTTCACTTTGATTCAAATAAAAATCTATCGAACGACGCAATTCATCAGTTAGCTCTGCTACAACTCTCATTAGAGCAGCCATTCCAGGATTCACTTCTGTTTGTCCTGTTCTACCACCTTCCATAGGAGTTGTAGGAACAGTAACTCCTTCTAAAATTTCCATATCCCTGGAATTAGGCAGATTCATAGCCCTTGACAGAGCTGTCTGCATTTGATACGTCCCAATGGGAACTGTACGGGAAAACTGGGGTACACCATTGACAATGATCGCAATTTCAGTACTGTCAAATTCTATATCTACAAGTACTGCTGCCTCTTCTGGACTAAATTGTCTTAATTGGTCGCGGATTGTCCTAATCAGTGCAAAACTGTTAATTTCTATAACATTTACTTGTAATCCTGCTTGCTCGAATGTGTTCAAGTATGTATCGGTTACATCTTTCCGAGTTGCAACTAATAGAACTTGTACTTTTTCAATACCATCTTCATCAATGAAGTACCCTAATTTCTGATAATCTACATCAGCTTCTTCTCTTGGATAGGGCAAGTAAAGGCTTGCCTCATGGTTAAGTACCATATCTTGGAGTTCGGCATCATCTAACTCTGCCGGAACAGGAATAAGACGGACAATAGAATCTCTCCCTGGTACAGCAGTTGCAACTTGTGAAACTTTGATTTTGCTCTCACCGATTGCTTGTTCTATAATTTGAGCCATCGTTGCCTGATCAGCTATCTGACCATCAACGAAAACATCTTCTGGAACTGGTAATGATGTTAAACATTCTAGTTTCAAGCCTTGACGCTGTTTGCGTAACTGAACTAAATTCACCCTTGATGGTGATAGCTCGATGCCGACCCCTTTATTAGATTTACTAAACAAACTATTTAAGCCTTTAACCACTGTTTTGTCTGCAGGACTTTGTAGAATGAGAATGTAAAATTTACTGAAGTTTTTTGTCGGGGTGTTGACTATATACAAATTATGAAGTAATTTATTGTGCAATCCCCTCGCTCAAATCATATTTTTAAAAAGCAATTTATGGATTGATTCTATTAATATATGATTTTCGATGACAAATGCGAGGAAAGCATAGATCCTTATATGTAATTTATTCTTAAAGTAAACACCCGTTTGTTTTTATCTTCAGTTATTAAGCTAATTTCGACGGGAGTTTTGTCAACTCGCAATCTACTGTTTATTTTTCAATAAATTTAGCTTACGCTACGCAAATGAAAGCATACTGAAAAAACAGTCGCTTCTTCGACAAACAAGGTCAAATCACCTTTGTGATAAATTTAATTTCCTAGGGAATTATCAGATATTTAGCTACAAAATGACCAAAGAAGCAACTAAGTTACCTGTTTGAGAACATATTCTTGAGTTAAATTCGTCTAATCAGAACATTAAATTGCAACAAATTTCAGATATAACCTCATAAGTCTATAATGTATAAATTTTATCTAACTTTTTTGAATGAGAACACCATCGAGAACAAAAATTAGTGAAATTTAAACTTTAATATTTCATCTAAACTTCATCTATTAACTTTAAATTTACTGAATATTTTATCTGTAAAGATTCAGAGTAAATACCTAATTTTATTTAGATATATAATTTCTGAAAAGTTTATTATGTAACTCTTAGGTAGTTAGATAAATAGAGTAAACCGCAATGATTAAATTTTAATTTAAGCCAATTTTTTCATCCGGTTAATTATTTATAACATCGATTTATTAAAACAGTCATGTATCCCCAACGTATCCAGTACATACACGGAATTAATATATAAAAATTATTTTATAAAAACTTATAATTTGTAAGTATATGCTTGGAAAGCTCTTGAATCTAATATTTGAACTCTGGGCTTATACTGATACTAAAGGCTAAAATTTCTGTATCGTCTTATGAATTGTCTTCTTACTTGTGCCATGCTGTACTAGTGGCTCTTCTAAATTATGTAATTAATTAGGCACAAAGAAACCTAACTATGGGAAATAATAGAAAATATTCAACACTAATCTCCTGTATAGCAGCAAAGGCTACAGTATAGCTACAATAAGCCCTAAACTTCCCTGATGCATGTTTATGCTCCCATCAAAACTTAGCTCCGCTCCACACCCTACTGGTACATTTTTAATAAATGCAATAGGCTATGGTTATAAATTTTTCGACTTACCTAATTATTTCCTAAAAACTTTCCAACTAAGTATAAAGAGCCACATAGAGTTACTAACTCATCTAAGCTACCTCTGAGACTCATAGCTGCATCTAATGCTGAGAAAACATCTGGAAATATTTGACAGGAAGTTAACTGAGGACAAGTCTGAAACGCGAGTTCTTGAAGTTGACTGGTTACAGCATAACGATGTCCAGGAATAGGTACTAGATAAAGTTTATCTGATGGTCTTAAAAGAGCAGAAAATATCTCCTGATGTTGTTTATTAGCTAGCATTCCCATTACCCAAGAAACACTAGAGTGAGGGATGGAGTCAATGTAATTCCGTAGAGCTAATGCAGATCCAGGATTATGTGCTCCATCAACTAACAATTTGCTGTTTTTCCAACTAGACCACTGCATTCTACCAAGCCATTTGGTTTTTGCTATACCTTTAGAAATAGCATTATCAGGGATTTGCCAACCTTGATTTTCAAGAACTTTCAAAGCTGCGATCGCGACTGAAGAATTATTTAACTGTATTTTTCCTTTTAATGGAAGCTGATAAGAAAAGTGATCATATCTAGCCATACCTGGAGAAATTTCATCAACTACAGGTGGTAAAAAAAGGGGACAGTGTAATTGTTCGGCACGCGATCGCACTACTTTTTCTGCTTCTCGAGGTAGTTCTCCTATGACTACTGGGCAGTTAGTTTTCAGGATACCTGCTTTTTCAGCAGCAATCTCAGCTACTGTAGAACCAAGTACCTGCAAGTGGTCTTTACTAATTGAGGTGATAATGGTGACTAATGGTTTAGAGCAAACGTTGGTTGCATCCAAACGTCCACCCAAACCTACCTCTATTACTGCAATATCAACTTTTTGCTGAGCAAAATATAGCCAAGCAGCAGCAGTAAGAATTTCAAATTGAGTTGGACTATCTTTATCCGAAGAAACTTTTGATTTTACTTCTAATAAAACTTGACAAAGATGTTCTGAAAAAATCTGTTGTTCATTAATGCATATTCTTTCTGTCCAATCAACTAAGTGAGGAGACGTGTAACGTCCGACCTTATATCCAGCTTCTTTTAGTACAGATGATATATAAGCACATACAGAACCTTTCCCATTAGTTCCAGCAACGTGAATAACAGGAACATGATGATGAGGATTACCTAAATTTTCTAAAAGTTTGATAATTCTGGTTAGCCCCAAGTTTACTCCAAAGTGTGAGAAGGGCTTGAGTAAGGAGTCTATGTCTATCAAGATTTTTGATTAATTAATTGATGTAATATTTTTGTTAAGTTTGTGAAAACTATAAAATCGACTGTTTCTTCTCATAGAAACAGTCGGATTGAGTAATATCAGTTTTTTTTAATTTAAGCTTCTTTATCTAAAAAGCTCTGTAATTGTCTTAAAGCAGCAGCACCTATATTAAATAGTGCCCAACCACCAGCAACCGCAATAGGTGCTAAAACAATAGCTACGCGAAAATCAATATCCATATCTATTAACGTCCTTCTGATAATAAAACTTTAAGTTTTGTCAAGTGTTCTCATTTTATTTTTAGCCGAATCGGGTAATTTCCCCAAGTAAAATGTAAAGAATATTTACAGTTGTTAACTTAAAAATAAAAGAACAGAATTACTATGGAAACACAAATTAAGGATGAGTACTCTTCCCATCAAAAATCACCAACACCTAGAATACTATTATTTAAATCCAATATCGTTACCTCTGCCAGCATGTACTAATGCTAATTTCTGATATTTTTGAGCATGCTCTATTAATTTTTTTGCTTCTTCTGGAGAAATTTGACGTACTATTTTCCCAGGAACTCCCATAACTAATGACATCGGAGGAACATCTTTGGTAACGACTGAACCAGCAGCAATAATACTACCTTGTCCTACATTTACTCCGTCTAGAACAATTGCTCCGATACCAATAAGACAGCCACATTCCACATGTGCCCCGTGAATCACCGCACGGTGACCTACAGTTACATATTCTTCCAAGACAGTTGGTTTACCAACATCACCATGAAGGATTGCCCCATCTTGCACATTAGTACACTCCCCAACTTCAATTTTTGCCACATCACCTCGTAAAACTGCTCCATACCAGATACTTGCTCCTGAAGCTATATAAACTGAACCATTGATATCAGAGCTATCTGCAACAAATGCAGCTTGAGAAATATCAGGAGAAGACCAGTAGGAAGCTGTAGACACGGTAGAATATAGGTGAGGTATGCGAAAAGAATATCATGGGTTCGAGGTTTGTGTTGAAGCAGTATTTAGGTAACTACCCTATTGGGGCAGCATGGAAGTGTAAGATACAACCAAAGTTAATGGTAATAACAATGAGTATATTTCTAACCACTTCATGATGAATCCAGGATTGCAATACCCCATATTTGGCCCCGAAATAAAGTGTCCCCACTGTCGTCAAACAATTCCAGCTTTGACGCTCACGGATACCTATCTTTGTCCGCGTCATGGTGCTTTTGAAGCTAATCCTGATACAGAAGAGTTAATTCATTTGCAGTCCGGAAGACACTGGCGCAGGTGGGATCAACAATGGTATCGACAACATACTCATCCTGATGGGATTCGTTTTGAGATCCATGAAGCATTGGATAAACTTTATACCCAGGGCTATCGAGCAACAAAAGTAGTGATCGCTCGACGTTATCAAGAATTGATGAGTGGATATTTAGAACGCAGTACTCCTTGGCGTTCTGGACAAGCTGAGTCTACATCAGCCAGACTTTACGGCTTACCAGTAGAATTTAGCCCAGACTCGAAGGAGGAAGCATGCTGGGAAGTAATTAATTTTGATTTAGATAAGGAACCTGGTGTGCCTGTTCGCTATCCCTACTTCCGATTATTTGAGTAATTATGTTTCCTTATAGTCATATTCTGAATAATCAAAATTTGAGATAGTTAAAATAAAAGAGTCTATACAGGTAATTTTTTGTATATCTGTCTAAATTATGTATAAATTATCAACTTTGAATGTTATTCTCTAATTCCTTATAATTAGCGTTCAATAAAAATGCACCACGCATCTATTCGTACAGCTAACATTCGTAGAGCGATCGCTTTTTACGAACAGTTAGGTTTCACAGTCTGTGAGCGCTTTACTACCGGTTATACTTTGGCTTGCTGGATGGAAGGGTCTAGCATCAGCGGTAGAATTGAGCTTATCGAAATACCTCAGCCAAAACCGCCCCCAGATGCATTTGCAGATGAGCATTATGTGGGATACTATCACTTATCTTTTGATATCACCGATACTACCTCAGATTTGTTTGGGTGGTTGAGAGAGCTTGAAGAAAGTATGGCAAAAGCATCACAAACTAGCTCTTCTGACCTACAGTCACTATCTATACTTTTAGAACCAACCCAACAGCAAATAGGCGATCGCATTTATGAAGTCGCATTTATTGCCGATTCTGATGGATTACCTTTAGAATTCATCAGAATTTTAAAAAAATAGCTGAAATTACCTCAAAAACAATTGAGATTTTTTATCTTTTGTGTATAGAATAAAATCTTCTGTAGTGTTGCCGAGGCGACAGAATATTTCAAGATATTAAACTATATTCAGCAAACACAAATCTGTAAACAAACTTACAGATGAAACGTAAAAGCAAATGTTCGTCTTGTCCGCAATTTTGTCTCGATACCGATTCCCATTCTTACTATTTGTCATTTCACTGATATTTGTAATAGGATTCAGTGAATTCGTAGCTTATGGTCAAGTAGGGAGTGCATTCAATTTGCTTGATAATAGTCATCCAGCAAAAATTTTCAAAGGTGCTAATGCTGTTACTTCCTCAGTAGCAGATAACGTAGAAAAGACTGTTTTAGATAATGGTCTAACAGTTCTAATTAAGCAAGTAGATGTTGCACCGGTCGTGACAGTGCAAATGTGGTACAAGGTAGGTTCTCGTAATGAAGAACCTGGAATCAATGGGATTTCTCATCAGTTAGAACATATGATGTTCAACGGAACTAAAGATCGTCCAGTACAATTTGGAAAGTTATTTAGTTCTTTGGGTAGTGATTCCAATGCTTTCACCAGTTTTGACCAGACTGTCTACTATTCAACAGCTCAGAGTAATAGACTCAAAGCACTATTGGTTCTAGAAGCTGATAGAATGCAGAATGTAAGGATAAATTCCCAAAATCTAGAAAAAGAGAAGCGCGTAGTTATATCTGAATTACAGGGTTACGAAAACAATCCAGAGTATCGATTAAATCGTGCTGTAATGAGAGCAGCATTTCCAGATCATCCTTACGGTTTGCCTATAGGTGGGACAAGAAGAGACGTTCAAAAATTTAGTGTAGATAAAGTACGAGATTATTATAATTCTTTATATAGTCCAGATAACTCTGTACTCGTAATTGTTGGAAACTTAAATCCAGCTAAAACCCTAAATGTTGTTAAAACCATCTTTGGTAATATTCCCCGACGTGAGTCTCCATCAAAATCTTTAAAAACTCAAGAACAAGAAAATCTACTCAGGAATCAAAAATCTTTACCCTCTAACACTACACCTTCATCAAATGCTAAAGCTCCGGTAGTGTTGCGTGAAGTGGGAGCAGCAGGTTTATTACAAGCTTTATATCCCTTACCAAATGCCAAACATCCAGATGTACCGGCTCTTGATGTTATGGACTATATACTGACAGAAGGAAGAAATTCTCGATTGTACAAGAGTTTAGTAGAGTCTGGTTTAGCTACAGATGTTGAAGGTTCGGCAAATAATTTAATAGAAAAAGGCTGGTATGAACTGTCTGTAACAGCTAGTCCTGAAGTAGATTTACGTAAAATAGATGAAATTACCGAAAGTACTATTGCTGATGTTGCAAAAATTAGTGTAACTCAAGAAGAAGTCGATCGTGCTAAAGCACAATTAGAAGCAGCAGTTATCTTAGATAACCGTGATATTACTTCTCAAGCTATGCAGTTAGGGAATGATCAACTAATTACCGGAGATTATAACTATACAGAATGCTATCTCAGAGCGGTTAGGCGGATAACTACTAAAGATGTGCAAAACGTAGTCAAAAAATATTTACGACCAGAGGTAAGAAATATAGGTTTTTTTGAACCTGTTAACTCTAAAAAACCAAAAGAATTTAGCCAAGAGAAAGTAAATAATAATACTACAGCTACGACCTCTGAAAAATTTTCTGATAAGTCTACCGTAGATATTGGCGATATAGGAAAATACTTACCATTACTAGATTCCACAGTAGATACAGTAGCGAAAGATTTACCAGAAGAATGGCAGCTACCAAACGGTTTACAAGTACTAATGTTGCGTGATAGCAGTACCCCTACGGTAACTTTAAGTGGTTATATCAAAGCAGGGATGGAATTTGATCCTGAAAATAAAGCAGGATTAGCATCTTTAGTGGCTGAAAATTTAATTAGCGGAACTAAAAATCATAACGCTTCTGAACTTGCCAAAATATTAGATAATCGTGGCGGTTACCTTGATTTCCAAGCTTATCGTCAAGGAGTAAAAATACAGGGAAACAGTTTAGCTGATGATTTACCTACTTTAATGATGGTCTTAGGTGATGTGATTAAAGACTCTACTTTCCCTAAGAAAGAAATTCAACTTAGTCGTCAACAAGCGTTAACAGTCCTTCAACAAGAACTTGATGACCCATCAGAGGTTGCAAAAAGAGCATTCTCCCAAGCAATTTATCCAAAGAAACACCCCCTACAAGTATTTCCTACACCAAAGAGTTTAAAAAATATTAAGCGCAAAGACATCATAGAATTTAAACAAAAATACTATCGCCCAGATGCAGTAATTTTAGTAGTGATAGGAGACTTTGATATTAATGAAGTTAGAAGTCTAATTAGTGAAGAATTTGGTAGTTGGAAAGTCAACGGAAAACCTCCAATGGCAAAATATCCCGCAGCATCAAAACTTAATGGAATTGTACGTGTTAATCCTGTAGTTCCTGGAAAGACTCAATCAATAACCTATATGGGAAATACTACTATCAACCGTCACGACCCTAGATACTATGCTGCGGTAGTTTTAAATCAAATACTAGGTGGAGACACTTTATCAAGTAGACTGGGCTCAGAAATACGCGATCGCCAAGGGCTAACTTACGGAATTTACAGTAATTTCCTCGCGAGAAAGAATTTTGGTACTTTCTTGATTGAGATGCAGACTAGTCCTGAAGATGCTGGTAAAGCAATAGACAGCAGTCGCAAGTTATTGTCAGAAATTCATCAAAAAGGTGTTAGAGAAGAAGAAGTAAAAGCTGCAAAACAAACTTTGATTAGTAACTACAATGTTGCTCTAGCGAATCCAGATTACTTAGCATACAAAATTTTAAAGCATCAGGTATATGGTCTAAATAGGAATGAATTGCAAACCTATACCGAAAAAATTAATGCTGTCAGCTTCTCAGAGGTAAATAAAGCTGCAAAAGAGTTACTCAATCCAAATAAAATTGTAGTAGTAACTGCTGGTCCACCCAAAGTTACTGGTGATAATCATAGTATTCAGTAACTATACTTGCACAAAGCCAGTGGATATACTCTTAAACACAATAAAAGATACTTAAATTAAGAGTTAACAATTATAATCTGGCCAAATATCCTAACTAACCCGGCGTTGTGTGATTGTTTTCCAAATGTACATATTAACGTACTTGTGTTGTTTGAGCCACTCATAGTCGAACAAACGTCCTTCACCCGAACTGACGTTAACTATCTGTATAGTATGAGAAATAATTCGCCTTAAGGGTTCGTGATACAATAAAATTAACTATAGAACTGCCTATTTGAGCCAGATTATGTAAACCGAAATAATGGTAAAACTTTTGTTACCGTTGGTTAATGGCGAAGAAAAGTTAAGTCTACTGGAGAGTAAATATTCTTCATGACGAGCCTCAGTAAACAAATATACGTCTGCTCAGACAAAAATTTTGCCTGCGGATGCTGATTTAGACATTACGACTTAAGTATTCTTACTAAGTGTATGGAAAACATTGGCAAACGAAGCGCAAAATTATAGTTTTATTTAAACAGATTCATTTTAACAAGTTGGGGCACTCTATACACATATGTATGATGATATTGTTGCTTTCCTAACATATTAAAGATCGTTTACATTTCTCCTTCGCAAAGCATAAGTAATTATTTATATCCGATGAATATTCTTAGTAACCTGCTTGTTCAATCAAATCAAGAGTCCCGTCCTAAAAGACAACGTCGAGGAATTGAAATTAAATCTCCTCGCGAAATAGAAATCATGCGACAATCAGCCAAGATAGTGGCAACTGTGCTTAAGGAAATTTCCGAATTAGTCAAGCCGGGAATGACAACTGCCGATTTAGATGCTTATGCAGAAAAGCGAATTCGTGAAATGGGTGCAACTCCTAGTTTCAAAGGATACCATGGTTTTCCTGGTTCAATTTGTTCTAGCATTAATCATGAAGTGGTACACGGTATTCCTAATGCTAAAAAAGTAATTAGAAGTGGAGATGTATTGAAAGTCGATACTGGAGCCTTCTACCAGGGATTTCACGGAGACTCTTGTATTACCATTGCAGTAGAAGAAGTAACTCCTGAATCAGCAAAGTTAATTCGTGTCGCTGAAGAATCTTTATACAAAGGTATTGAACAGGTTAAAGCTGGTAATTATTTATTAGATATTGCTGGAGCAATTGAAGACCACGTACAAAATAATGGTTTTAGTGTTGTAGAAGAGTTCACTGGTCACGGAGTGGGTCGTAATTTACATGAAGAACCCTCTGTTTTCAACTTTCGTACTCGTGAAATGCCTAATGTTAAGTTACGTTCTGGTATGACTTTAGCTATTGAGCCAATTCTAAATGCTGGATCTAAATTTACCAAAACCTTGTCCGACCGTTGGACAGCAGTAACAGTTGATAACTCAATGTCAGCACAGTTTGAGCATACTGTCCTAGTCACTAACACCGGTTATGAGATTCTTACTGATAGAACTAAAGTTTAAGTAAAGCTTAAGTCAAACTTTACTCAAGCTAACTCTAAGAAGTAAATTAAGTTTCTGCTTTTAGTTTAAAGTGAGTGGTTTTATAAAACCACTCACTTTAATGTTTATTTATAGTTAATTATTTCAGTAAGTTATTTTATGTAGAATTAGGTTTGTACTGTTCTTGAAATTTTAGCTGCGAGTTGCTGTTATTTTTCAGCAAGCCGTCTAATAAAGACACTGGTGGTTTACTATGGGGCCATGCAAAAGCATGGCGAAATGCAGCATCTTGACACATTTGTAGCTGGTCAAAACTGATGATGTCTTGAGTTAATAAATTCTCATACTCAAACGGTAATCTGACATTATGTAAACCAGCATTATCAGTGCAAATTGCGATATCTACTCCAGCATCAAAACAACGGTCAAAAACTACTTTCAGAGTACTCATATCTTCAAGGGTACCAGTCTTGATATAGGTCGTGGGACATACTTCCAGACACTGCTGACGTTTTGCTATTTCTGGTAATAACTCAGGATAAAGCAGAGGAATCTGAATTCCATGACCAATACGCATTAGAAAAGGCAGTAATTCTGGATAACAACCATCTTTCGTTTCATATAAGTGTCCAGTAGTTTTAACACTCTGAGAATGTGCATACCTATATAAATCAACCCATTCAGACAAGCGATCGTGATAATAACTGTCTCCACCAGCTACATCTATACCACAAACATATTGTCGATTTTGTGCTGCCAAATCAACAATTGCTTTATTCACCTCATAAGGTAAACGTGAATGCATACACAGAATTTGACTAGTAACAATGGGACATTCGGGTATGACACTAGCTTTACCTACAACTTCAACGATAGCAGCCATCTCGTCAATTCTTTGTGTCTGGCTTAAAGTTTCTGAAGTTCGCAAATAAGGAGTGTAGCGCAATTCTAGATAAGCTAAATTTTCAAAAATGTAGGCTCCTCTGAGCAAGCGGTAAATAAAGTAAGGTAAGGTATCCTTTGTTTGAACACTTTCAACTAAAGTATGCAGCTCTAAATATTCATCTAAGGTATTGCGAGGACGAGTATAAAATTCTTCAAACCCCGCATACTCAGAAAAACGAGAAATTTTCTCTGTATTATGACGTTGGAAAAATCGCCACATTACTCGAGGTACAACCGAACCACCCAAATGTCTATGTAACTCAGCGTGTAAGCTCATACTTATATATTTACATACAACATTAATTATTATTTACATTAACAATTACAACGGCTTTGTTACCACTCTTCGATTCTGGAGCTATAGCCAATGTAATGACTTAATTAAGTGAACTTTCCGTAAGTTCTAATCCCAACTAACTGAGAATCAAAATATTGAAGCTACTTTATAAAAATTAATATATTTATATGCAGTGAAAATAAACGCAAATTATTAAAACAATTTTTGTATATTTAAACTGTCTTTATAGGAATACAAAATAGGCAATAAAATATTTTATTTAATAAAGTAGCATGGTTATAATTTATTAATTTAATGTCTAAATATAGATATTTTGATGGCTTTTCTATATTTTTTAAATAATCAAAATAGGCAATTCATTTATAAAAGATTAAGCTACGTGTATTAGTATTTTTATTGAAAAACATTGAATTAATATTACATTCAAGTATTTGTATTTGATATGTGAACTAGTAGAGAATCTTGACAGGAAGAGGTAATTGTAGAGATAATTTTTGTTTGTGCAAACTTTAGTATTTTAAAATAAAAGCTTGGCTAACGTCATTGTTATCGGTGCCCAGTGGGGCGATGAAGGAAAAGGTAAAATAACAGACTTGCTTAGTCGCTCCGCAGATGTTGTAGTACGTTATCAAGGGGGTGTCAATGCTGGACATACCATTGTAGTGAAGGGCGAAACCTTTAAACTGCATTTGATTCCCTCTGGTATTTTATATCCAGATACCCAGTGTATTATTGGTTCTGGAACAGTTATCGATCCCCAAGTATTGATTGCTGAGTTAGACCGTTTAAATGAGTTTAGTGTTTCTACTGATAACTTATTTATTTCCGAAACTGCTCACGTTACGATGCCATATCATAGATTAATCGATCGGGCATCAGAACAAAGCAGGGGCAATCATAAGATTGGCACTACTGGTAGAGGAATTGGTCCAACTTATGCTGATAAATCTGAGCGTTCCGGTATTAGAATCTTAGATTTAATGGACTCACAAGAACTTTGCAATCAACTAGAATGGGTAATTAACAACAAGAATGTTATTCTAGAAAAGCTCTATAATCTACCACCCTTAGAGCCACAAAAGGTCATAGAAGAATACTTGGGTTATGCAGAACGTCTGCGTCCTCATGTAGTGGACACTTCTTTAAAGATATATGATGCGATTTCCAAACGTCGCAATATTTTATTTGAAGGTGCTCAAGGAACTCTTTTAGATTTAGATCATGGTACATACCCATTTGTGACTTCATCTAATCCCGTAGCTGGGGGAGCATGTGTAGGTGCAGGTTTAGGACCTACTGCTATTGATCGAGTAATTGGAGTTGCCAAAGCTTACACTACTCGTGTAGGAGAAGGACCTTTCCCTACTGAAGAAGCAGGAAAAGTTGGCGAACACTTGTGTACTTTGGGAGCAGAGTTTGGTACAACTACCGGACGTAAACGTCGTTGTGGCTGGTTTGATGCTGTAATTGGTCGTTACGCTGTCAGAATTAATGGCTTAGACTGTTTGGCGATTACCAAGTTAGATGTGCTAGATGAACTTAAAGAAATTAAAGTTTGTGTAGCCTATGAAATAGATGGAGAACGCTGCGAGCATTTTCCCAGTAACTCTCGTCGCTTCGCGAACTGTCGCCCAATTTATCAGACTTTGCCTGGATGGGAACAGTCTACCGAAGAATGTCGTTCTTGGGAAGATTTACCTAAAAGAGCACAGGAATATCTAAAATTTTTGGCAGAGTTAATGTCAGTTCCAATTGCAATTGTTTCTTTAGGAGCTAGTCGCGACCAGACTATTATTTTAGAAGATCCTATTCATGGACCAAAACGAGCATTATTACAGGCTGACGGCACTCCAGTTTCTTTGATGAGTGCTTAGCTAGGATGTACAATGTTTGTTTTGCGCGTATATTTAGGAGGGCTTGATATCAGCACTCCTACTATCTGAATTAAATACCTAATCAAAGGTTCAAACTCAATAACCATATAGTTAACTATGCAAATTATCGTAGAATGTGAAAAACGTCCAGAAGGTCAGAAGCCAAAAGCTTTACGGAGAAATGGTAAAATTCCAGCAAATTTGTACGGACATGAAGGCACAAATTCTCTTTCTCTAGCAATAGATACCAAGACTGTTGAGAATTTGCTCAGAAAAGCTTCTGTAAATAATACTTTGATAGACTTGAAGGTTACAGATGCTTCTTGGCAAGGTAAGACGTTATTGCGGGAAGTTCAAGCCCATCCTGCGAAAGGTACCCCCTACCATTTGAGCTTTTTCGCAGTTGCTGGTCATGGTGATACCACTGTGGAAGTTCCTGTTAAATTAATTGGTGAAGCTGTCGGGGTAAAACTAGAAGGTGGAATGGTAGACGCTGTAATTAACGAATTACAAGTGAGTTGTCCTCCTGAAAAGATTCCCGAAGCAATCGAGGTAGATATCACTAATTTAAAGGTGGGAGATAGCTTACATGTCCATGAGTTGGTCTTACCTGGGGGTATTACTGTTCAAAATGAAGCAGAGCGAGTTGTAGTGACGATTCTACAGCCAAGAATGCCTGGAAGTAGTGATACTGAAGAATCAGAAACAGGAGCTGGAGCGGATTCTGCTGCTACATAAAAAAATTCGCAATCTGTGCTAAGGAAATTCACATTTACTTTCAGATTTACTGTCAGGATTGTGAGATATAAATCAACGTTTAAGTTGTTCCTGTTAATCTAAAAATTAATCTAAAAAATTTATTTTCAGTGGGGCAGGACGCATACCTTACTTAAAAAATGGCCAGATTGGGAAGAGTGACAAGTACCAAGAAGGAGGTTTTGTAAGAATAATTTCTACCATAAACTTATACTTATCCCGAGGGGAAGTGTAAGGAGCTTCATATTGATACTTGAAAGCTGTAGAGGCACGCAATTAACCTTTGGGAAATCCTGAAAGAGAGCGCGTCTCTACAAAGTATTCTTTATTAAAATTTTTTAACCTTTGACTACCGTAAGCTTGCAGAAAACTCTGTCCAAAGTTGAACGCAGTTGACGGTAATTTTTTGTATCTCGATTAAATTATATTGTAATGAATCAAGTAGACTTAGCTTTCATGCCTGCATTGGAGTTGGCAAAATTAATTCATAAACGTGAAGTTAGTCCTCTGGAACTAACTACAATTTACCTTGAACGCATCCAAAATTTAAATCCTCAATTAGGTAGTTATTTTACAGTTACAGCAGAAAAGGCGTTAGCGGATGCTGCAAATAAGACAGAAATGCTATGTAAAACCAAAGAACTACCGCTTTTTTTTGGTTTACCAATATCCATTAAAGATTTAAACCCAGTTAAGGATCTTCCTTGGTCTTTAGGAGTCTATGGACTACGTAATCAAATTCCTGAATATGATGACGGTGTAGTTGCCAAGATAAAACAAGCAGGGATGATTATTCTAGGAAAAACTGCCACCTCAGAGCTAGGTTCTTTCCCATATACAGAACCATTTGGTTTCCTTCCAGCTAGAAATCCTTGGAATTTAGATTATACTCCTGGTGGTTCTAGTGGTGGGGCTGCTGCTGCGGTAGCAGCTGGTTTATGTCCATTTGCTCAGGGTTCAGATGGAGGGGGTTCGATTCGCGGACCTGCTGCTTGCTGTGCTCTGATTGGAATAAAACCTGCCAGAGGTAGAGTATCTTTTGCTCCAGGAGGCGATCGCTTTGGTGGTATAGCCACAAATGGTCCTCTTGCAAGGACTGTGGCTGATGCTGCTGCGCTTTTAGATGTAATGTCTGGTTACATGACCGGAGATCCTTACTGGTTAGCAGATCCTGAAACATCTTTCTTAGCTGCAACCAAACAGCAACCAGGAAACCTTCGCATTGCTTTTGATACCAAAGTTACACCTTTTGGAGAAGCTGATGAAAATTGTCAGCAAGGTGTATTACAGACGGTAAAGCTATTGGAAAAACTCGGTCACGAAATTACTCAAACAAGTCCCGATCCTAGAGGTTTAATAGAAACATTTCCTATAGTTTGGCAGAGTGGATGGGCTGGGAGCGAAATTCCTCCAGAAATTCTGCAACCAATGAATCAATGGCTAATTTCTAATACGGTTTCTACTGGAGAGTACTTGAATGCACTTGCTAAAATGCAGGTAGCATCCCGGCAAATCATAGCTTTCTTCGACTCCTTTGATGTCTTAGTATTACCAGTTTACTTACACTCTCCGATAAAGATTGGGGCATGGTCAGACTTGATTCCAGAAGACACATTTGAAAAAATAATAAATTGGATTGCTCCCTGTCCCATTGCAAATGCGACTGGATTACCCGCGATCGCTCTCAATGCAGGTTTTGATAGTAATAATATTCCTATTGGTATACAAATAATTGGTAAACCCGCAGCAGAGTCAACTCTAATTAGTTTAGCTGCTCAAATTGAAACAACAAAGTTCCACAAAATTACTTACCCATTACTTACGTAAAAATAAAAAAATAGTAGTATTTAATATCAATTTGACGGATAAAAATAATAATCAAAAAAATAGACAGACACTAAATGTCTGCCTGACAAAATTATGAGGAAAATTATGGAAAGCGATTGTCTTGCTGGATTTGCTTAATTGCTTTTGCCTTCAACATTCGCTCTATTAAGTTAGCATTTATCTCTAATATTTCGTGTTTTCCTTGATACTAAGGTTATACATTATCGGAAGAAAATTTGTCATTATATATGACGTATATTGAATTTATATTTTTGAGTATCTAGAATTAAAAACTCCAGGATAAATGACTAATTAATTGGGAAAAATTAGTTAAAAATTTTTTAAGGGTAGGAAAAAGTCAACAGGAAAAGCTTATATAGCGTTTCCTAAGCAAGTGAAGTACACCTAATTTTTTCTCCTACTTGTCTTAAAAGAACACGGATGTGAAACTGCACCTCACTAGACTGGTAAACGCTATATAAGCAGGTTAATAAGTATATAAATAATTTTTTATAATTACCTATGAATTTGTTATTTAGTCTGAGTTTAGATTAGGAATTTTTGAAATTTGGAGTACCCTTGATTTTCAATTAGAGAGAAATCGAAGCTTGAAAAATAATTAGACTTGAGAGATTCTCTATTAAATTTATTCCAAATAAGACAAATGGAGAATAAGAAAGATGGAGATGTCCTAAAAAATCCCCGTTGGTGCTATAAATATTACTTAATTGTATTAAGGCTAGAATAATTCGTTTTTTCTGCAACCATTGGAAGACGCAAAATATTACATCTCTATAACCTAGGGAAATTAATGAAAAGGATGAATAAGTTCTAATAAAAATTGTATAAAAAAAGACTTTAAAAAATAATTTCAGTATAATTTATATGTAATATTGATAACTTCCTCTATCAATTAAAATCTCACCTGCTTTACTATTTAAGTTGTATATGAGGAGATAATGAGACTGTGCAGCCAGATTTACTGGGATTAGAAATATCTAAAGGAGAACTGAGACGTTTGACGGGATTAGATCCTGATGATGTTTTCCGTCCTTCAGTGATGAAAAATAAAGGTAAAAAAATTAGCTTTTTCGCTAATGAAATGCTTGTAGGGTTAGCATTAACTCCAATTATTGTGGGAGCTATTTACGCATTTATTATATTACCAACTATTGGTTCTTCTATTCCTTTAGCACTACTTTTATTAATTTGTGTTCCAGTAATGGTAATCTCTGGACGTGGATTATGGCGTTTGAAGTCTGGTGTTAAAACTTTAGCAAGCCTTCTAGATGAAATTGATGAATATCATGCTGTAATTCAAGCTATTGATATTAACGATCAGTTAGCAGATTCAGGTAACTCTCAAAGCAATATTAATGATAGAGAAAAAGTAATAGAGGCTTTAGGATTAATTCGAGAAGATTTGGTACGCGCTCTTAAAACTGAACGGATTTTACGGGATAATAAAAAGTTACTTGCTGGTAATCAAGAGTTACTAATTAATAATTTAGCGAATGTACAAGCTTTGGAAGTTAGTACCCAGGCTGGGGAATATGCCCAACTTTTAAATCAATCGTTGCAAATTGCTCTTGATGTACAGGTTCAGTTGAAACAGATACAGTCCCGCCGTTGATGTAGTTAATATCAATAAGTTGGTATAAATATATGACTTCTGTACCAAAAATCATTGTTTTGGATGACGATCCCACAGGTTCCCAAACAGTCCACAGCTGCCTGCTACTAATGCGCTGGGATGTGGATACTTTACGTAAGGGACTACAAGATCAGGTTCCAATTTTTTTTATATTAACTAATACTAGGTCTTTGACTCCCGAAGCTGCCATAGATGTAACCAGGGAAGTCTGTCAAAATTTGAAACAGGCTTTAGCTACTGAAAGAATTCAAGATTTTTTGATTGTCAGTCGTTCTGATTCAACTTTACGAGGACATTATCCCATTGAAACAGATGTCATTTCTGAGGAGTTGGGTGGATTTGATGCTCATTTTCTTGTACCAGCATTCTTTGAGGGTGGACGTATAACTAAAGACAGCATTCATTATCTAATTATTGATGGGGTTTTAACTCCTGTAGAAAAAACCGAATTTGCTTGTGATTCTGTATTTGCTTACAGTCATAGTTATTTACCCTCATATGTAGAAGAGAAAACGAAAGGGCGTATAGATGCAGATTCAGTAGAAAGATTTTTACTTGCAGATATCCGTAGTGGTACTCAGGAAAGGTTGCAGAATTTAACTGGTAATAGATGCGGTGTAGTAGACGGAGAAACTCAAGCTGATTTAAATCAGTTTGCGCAAGACGTATTAACAGTGGCAGGTGAAGGAAAAAGGTTTTTATTCCGCAGTGCAGCAAGTTGGTTGACCGCTCTGGCAAAATTACCGCCTCAATCTGTAGCAGCGGAGGATATGTCAAATTATGCGAGGAATAGTAAACCAGGGGTTATTTTAGTTGGTTCTCATGTAAAAAAGACAACTCAGCAGTTAGAAGTCTTGTTAAAAACTCTTGGAGTAGAAGGAATTGAAGTAAATGTATCAAAGTTAATTAACAATGGTAAGGATGTATCTGCTACACTGCTAACCGAGATTCTTAAAAAAGTCAGAGCAGTATATGAAAGTGGTAAAACACCAGTTATATATACAAGCCGTAAAGAGCTTTCTTTTGAGGATGTACAGACTAGGTTGGAGTTTGGAGCTAGGGTTTCTGATCTGCTAATGGATATTTTACGGGGCTTACCATCTGATATAGGATTTCTAGTTAGTAAAGGCGGTATTACTTCCAATGATGTTTTGAGTAATGGCTTAGATTTGACTTGGGTACGTTTGTTGGGTCAAATTTTACCCGGTTGTTCGATGGTTATTACAACTGAAGAACATCCTCAGTTTCCTAGTCTTCCAGTGGTATTATTTCCTGGTAATGTGGGTGATACTGATGGTTTAAAAACTGTGTATCAAAGATTGAGTAAGAAAGGTGACAAATAGTCTTAAAAGAGTCATTTTCAATAATTACTCTTGAGAAGAGTTCCTGGGTGATGACTGTGAGGTTTCCAGTTTGCTGAAATTTTTCTCAACCTCTTAGTCGATTGCCTTCTTACCACATTACTGACATAATCGCCCTTATTAATTACCCTTGTTGTGACTGGTATTGAAATTGCATGACTTCTGATTCTGCGAATCCTGATATTAAGTTACAATCTGCATCTACTGATGTGGAAAAAGCTAATGTGGAAAAGGCTGATGTAAAAAAAACTAAGATAGAAGAAACAACTGTTGTTGAGAAAAAAGATAAATTAGTATCTGAACAGAAGTCTGAAGAAGAGAACACTTCTGATGTTCAGAAGTCAATATTACCCAACTCTGGAACAATTGATTCTTCTGTGAGCAGCGTTTCCCAGTTAGAAGAAATAGATATTTTAGGTGAATTACCAAAAAATATTTCTCAAAAAAACATTCAAGTACAGCTTAAAAGCGAAAATGGCAAACTACTAATGATTTTACCTACCGAAGCTCAATTAGATGCTTCTGAGGTTAGCTGGAGTGATATATGGCAGCAAATACAAATACGTCTGAGTGCTAACGAACGCTTGCTTTCAACTAATACTAATTTACATTTGATGGCAAGTGATCGCTTACTTGATGGGCGACAATTGCAGCAGCTAGAGCAAGTACTAAGGGAGTCGAATATTAATTTAGTATCGGTTTCTACTAGTCGTCGGCAAACTGCGATCGCCGCCGTCTCAGCAGGATATTCTGTAGAACAGATTAAAGCTAAGAGTCTTTTCAATTCCCAGGAAGAAACTGCAACGGCGAACATAGATGCTTTATATTTAGAAACAACTGTACGCTCTGGTGTAGATATTCGTCACTCTGGAAGCATTACGATTTTGGGCGATGTCAATCCTGGTGGTAGCATAATTGCTGATGGAGATATTCTTGTGTGGGGACGTTTGCGGGGATTAGCCCATGCTGGAGCAAATGGGAATCGTCAGTGTTTAATTATGGCACTGCAAATGGAACCAACTCAAATACGCATTGCTGATGCTGTAGCAAGAGCACCAGAAAAATCTTTAACACAATCTTACCCAGAGGTCGCTTATGTAACTCCAGAAGGTATGAGGATATCTAAAGCTACGGATTTCTCCCGAAGTGTAATTAGATCCCTAGAACCAGATTCAAGCTCAAAAGATGCAAGTTCACAGTTAAATGATGCACAATTACTTTCTGAGGAAATGAGAAAAAAAGATATCGGAGAAATAGATTAATTATTCTTGTTAATTATTCTTGTTAGTTATTCTTGTTAGTTATTCTTGATGGTTGTCGATAGGTTTCAGTTACTAATCGGCTTTTTCTTTCATTTATTTCTAATATTTATTTCTTAATCTTGCAATACTTCTAACTATTAATTCTGGTTTGCAGAATGTTTTAAAATTCAGCAATTCTAGATTAACAATTCTTTATTACTTTCGATTTGTTTACGAGCGTGCCCATATCATGACCCGTGTTATTGTAATTACTTCTGGTAAAGGGGGGGTTGGTAAAACCACCACAACAGCCAATTTAGGTATGGCTTTAGCTAAACTAGGACGACAGGTTGCTTTAGTTGATGCTGATTTCGGTCTAAGAAATTTAGATTTGCTTCTGGGATTAGAAAACCGTATTGTTTATACTGCTGTAGAAGTATTGGCTAGGGAATGTCGTTTAGAACAAGCTCTAGTTAAAGATAAACGGCAGCCAAACTTAGTGTTGCTTCCAGCAGCTCAAAATCGTACCAAGGACTCCGTATCGCCTGATCAAATGAAGCTGTTAGTTAACGCTTTAGCTCAACGGTATCAGTATGTCATATTAGATAGTCCCGCCGGAATTGAAAATGGATTTAAAAACGCGATCGCTCCAGCAAAGGAAGGATTAATTGTTACCACACCTGAAATTGCTGCTGTGCGTGATGCTGACCGGGTAGTAGGGTTACTAGAAGCACAGGGAGTAAAGCGCATTCACTTAATAGTCAATCGCATCAGACCCGCAATGGTGCAAGCTAATGATATGATGTCGGTGCAAGATGTTCAGGAGCTTTTAGCGATTCCTTTAATTGGCATAATACCCGATGATGAACGTGTAATAGTTTCTACGAACCGTGGTGAACCATTAGTTCTATCACAGGAAACTCCTTCTTTGGCTACTATAGCTTTTGAAAATATTGCCCGTAGACTAGAAGGAGAAACGGTTGATTTTATTGACATTAATACTCCAAATGACAATATTTTCACCCGTTTGAGAAAGTTGTTATGGACAAAGATTTAAACCTTATTTAGTACAAATCTAAATACAAATCTAAATACAACTCTAAATACAACTCTAAATACAACTCTAAAATTTATACACTTGCTTGTGCCTCTGCACAATTTAGGTTGCAATGATACTCCAGCTTCTAGAAAAACTTTTTTTTCGCGGTAACGATAATAGTCGTAATGATGTCAAACGTCGTCTCCAATTGGTGATAGCTCATGATAGAGCTGATTTAAGCCCTAAGATGATTGAGAAAATGCGACAAGAAATTTTAGAAATAGTCTGTCGCTACGTGGAAGTTGAGTCAGATGGCTTAGAGTTCACTTTAGAAAGCAATCAGCGTACTACTGCTCTAATTGCTAATGTCCCGATTAAAAGGGTAAAAGATGAGTCTGAACCTGAATCGGGAAAGAATGAAGAGGCAAGTTCTAAGGTTTCTAAGTAGGGTGTGATTGGTAATTGGTAATTGGTAAGTGAAGGTTAATCTATAATCAAGTTATTAATAATCAAGTTATTATCATTGGCTATGTAGAAGTTAGTACTAGCTAGACAAATAATATTAACCGTTCATGGGATTAGAGGTGATACCAGAAAAAATAGGTATACATAGATGGTAGATTAAGAGGTATGGATACAAACTACCTCATTTATGGAATTTAGATTCCCAAATTTAATTGGGATAGTACTCCAGTGAGTGTTAAATAACTGGTTGAGAAATTGGGGTAGCGCATCAAGAAATCATAAGAAAAGTTAGCCTGGTTCGGAAGCATGGAATCAAGAGCTTTTAGAAAAAATAAACCGCACATCAAAAAACTCATCATCACCTCCATTGAGTGACTTACCCAGCATTTCCAAACCTCCAAAGAAAAAGAAGAGTGGTAAAAAACGCGGAGGGCAACCAGTTCGTAAAGGTCATAGTCGTCATTTGTACGATGTTTCTGAGTGTGAAGCGGTTTTAGACCAATTCGCAATTCGCAATTTACAAATACTCGCAGAGCGAGAAGCAAGCTACGCAATTAAGAAATTTAGATACAGCAATACTTTCGTTAATTCTATTTGTAGCTGTATTTTGGAGAATTGATATTAGACCATCATCCAAAAACTTGTAGTTGTTGCGGCGAGAAATTAAGTGGTGGAAGATGCTAACTCCGCGATTTAGGAGTCAAAGCTCGAATATCAGAATAATCAACAGCACTGATGTCAGAGTTGCAAAGACAGTTCTAAATGCGTTCCATCGAATCCAGCGAGGTTCAAAGTTCATTCGGGCTTCCCGCAGTGCAAGGTCGGTCATAGCATCGAGTTTCTGCATCTGCAGCCGGTTATTCAACGGCACATTAATGGTGAATGTAGGCAATTGGACACCAAGTAAATAAATAGCCACAGCAATACCAATGAGAAGACGATTAACACCATCAAGCTGAAAAATGCTTATCAAGGTTAAAGTTACCAACCCCAAAATCGATCCCAGCCAGACCAAAATAAAGATCGGTTGATTATTTTGAATAACGCGATCGATTACTTTGAAAGCCTGAAGGAAATCGTAGTCGTTTAGACTTCTAATTCCCGGCATCACGACAATAGCGAATGCAAGCACAAATCCTGCAACCAGAGAACACAATAGAGTTGATAGCATTAATGAAATTTGAAGTAGATCCATGACTTATCCTCTCAGTAAATTATGCAGTTCGGGTTAATCTTCCCGAATGGGTAGGGAGCGGGCAGTGCGATCGCGAAGCGCCGCCGCTGCCCCGAAGTCGATTAGATGGTTTTGAGACGCAGCAGGATGCCTTGGCAAAGAAGGCGTGGGGTTGCAACAGTGTTGCAGTTCCGATCAGGATCAAAATCACCCCCAGAAACGGACAGCAAAATGCGGTTCATCATCAAACAGGTAGGGAGATCCCTCTCCATAGACCTGTGGCAGCAACTGCTTTGGCATAATCCGTAAAGTCCTTGGGGGGACGTCCTAAGGCGCGCTGAACTCCATCGGTAAGATGGGCATTGCGACCATCGAGCACCGTGGTGAACAGATAATCCAACATCCAAACCACCTCTTTGGGCGCACCGGATTCTTTGACACCAGCGACAAAGGCTTCGTGGGGCACTTGAATATAGGCAATCTCTCGGTCAGTGGCGTTTGACAGCGCGATCGCAATGTCAGCAAAGGTCATCAAGCGAGGACCCGTGACTTCGTAGACTTCTCCGGCATGCCCCGCTTCTGTTAGCGCGGCGACGGCGACTTCAGCGATGTCATCCACATCGACAAAGGGCTCAGGAATATCACCTGCCGGGAGCGTAATTTGACCGGTCATAACCATCTCGAGAAATGCCCCCTCTGAGAAGTTTTGATTGAACCAGCTGGCTCGAACAATCGTCCAGTCAACCCCACTCTCCTGCACGATCCGTTCACAGGCTTGAGCCTCTGCTTCGCCCCTTCCGGACAGGAGCACCAGGCGCTCGACGCCATGGCGTTTGGCTCGATCAACAAAGGTCTGAATGGCATCGGTTGCACCCGGCATAGCGAGGTCTGGCGCGTAGTTAATGTAGACGGCTTCCACGTCTTTCAAGCAAGTGTCCCAGTTGGCTTCATGGTGCCAATCGAAAGCCGGTGAGGCGGATCGTGAACCGATCCGGGTCGGCACGCCCTTCGCTTCCAGCGCAGTAACGATCCGGCTGCCAGTCTTACCAGTGCCACCGAGAACGAGGGTCAGCCCCCTGGGGTTTTGGGTTTGATTTGGAATGGTGTTCATAGCTTGCTTCCCTTCTGTGGGTTAACGACAAGCCAACTATATAAAGTTTGACCAAGGTATTTCTTGACAACCGCTGCCGAAATTTTGACCCTGGGCGCCAATGTCAACTCAACCTGGTTTGGATTGGGAATTGATGCGAAAAGAGCGTGGCGTTTGCCCTGCCCAGCGCTTGAATGCCCGCGTAAAGGCACTTTGCTCAGAAAAGCCCGTCATGAAAGCCACTTCCGCCAGGGAATAGTCGGTTTGCTGTAAAAGCCGTTTGGCTAACTGACGTCGTGACTCGTCCACCAGGGTTTGATATGAGTAGCCCAGTTCTGACAATCGACGTTGTAATGTGCGCCCACTCATACTAAAGTTTCCTGCGACATCAGAGATTGTTGGCACGCCCTCACTTAAGCATCGAGAAACGTGAATGCGAACCCGGTGTTCGAGTGATTTGGGGTCTGCCAGTTTAGAGAGTTCAGCCTCAAGATGGGTATCAAAAAACTTGGCAATGCTTTCGTCACCGAGGTGATTCGGTGTTTGTAGCGATTCGCTGGAAACTAATACCGCGTCTCTGTCCGAGTCAAAATGAATCGGACAGCCAAAATAGGCTTTATGCTCTTTAAGGCATTTTGGTGCTGGATGCTTGAAATAAACAGCCAGGGGCTTGAATGGTTTTGTGGAAACTTGTTGACTGATTGAAAAAATGCTGGCGATCGTGGCTTCATTGGAAAGTCGCATCCCCAAGCGTCGCTCACCTACTCGATGCAGATGCATAAAAGCTCCATGATCTACCTTCTCAACTTCATAGGTTGAAACGCTTGTCAGCACACGAGCATAGCGTTCTGCCCGCTCATAGGAGCCTCGCAGATTAGTCGCCGACTTCCAGCCCAGACCAAAAGCACCGTAATCATCACAGCGCATGGCTGCCCCTGCTCTTAGTGGCAGAGTAGTACCATTGTTTTCGGCTGCGGCAATCCTTTCCAGGAAGGCGTAGTATTCTGTATCAGACACCATCTGTGAAGGATCAACTGGGCTGTCTGGCTCGATGCCGACCGATCGCAGCAGGGCATTCTTATTAATGCCATCTTCCACTGCTCCAACGACCTTCCTAACGAATAATGAGGTGATTTGTCCCATTCAACAGATATGCGGTTTATTTTTCTAAAAGCTCTTGATGCCGTGCTTCCGAAGCAGGCTAACTTTGCTTCTGATTTGGCTTCTGATTTTTTGATGCGCTGCCCCAATTACTCCACCAGTTTTCTGATACTTACTGGAGTACTATCCCTCTTAATCTACTATCTATGTGTACCTATTTTTTCTGGTATCATATCTGATCCCGTGAACGGTTACTGATAATATTGGTTTATTTACAGGACTTATGCACAAACAAAGTAATTCTATCATTACGTTAGCTAGCGCTACTATGTGAACGCGTAGCGTGTCCGCCCTTAACTTTCCGGCAGGCGACGTATAAGCTCTGTCGAGCACGCTCTGCGTTTGCGTAGCATAACTTAGTTAAGGCATAGTTCTTGAGATTGCTAGTCTACGAAAACCCTTTCAGGGAACCCTATACTACGTGACCGTCGCTTCGGACAAAATCTTGTTGCGTAAGTCCTGATTTATTTATTAAAAATTTCCCTCAAATACCGAGTAAAATTTGTAGTGATTTGGCAAAAGTGCTACAATTCCTGACTCTACGAAGATGCGTAGCACTAAGTCTAACTGGCTTTGATTTATATTTAATTTGATTGACATTGAACTTAATTTCTGTGAGAGTTCGGCTAAAGTTTTGGGTGGATAGTTTTCAGTTTCGTCAGTGAGTAGTTTTAATACTAGTTTTGCTGCTTGTTTATTCTCGTAACCGCAGTCATTAATAACTTCTTGGATATAGCTTTTAATTAATTCGTCTTTTCCACCGTAATTCTGATATTCACTCAAAGTGGTGATATTTTCTGTTTGTATTTGTGCCCCTACAATTTGTAATTCTATGGGACGTACTTGTTCAAATCCTGTGGATAAATCTTCAATTAATCGATCTATCAAAATAGGTTCTAAGTGGAAGTGGCAATATTCCGTAAGTCTTGTAATTAAAGATTTAGCATCTTGGGGTGGTAAATTTCCGATTTTATAAAGAATTTGATTACTAAAAATATCATTATTCACAATACTCATACTAGGGAGAGAATTACATTCAGACAGATGATGCAAATAATCTTCCCGCAATAATGTGATAACTTTAACATTGAGAATATTTAGACATTCTCCTAAAAAGTCAAAAAAATCATACCTACGTTTGAATGATGATTCAATTGATAAAAATTCTTCTAACTCATCAAAAATCAATAATATTTGGATATTAAATATGCTGCATTTATGAAGGAGATTGAGAATACTAGCAGGTGAATTATTTAATCTAGGAATATCAATTCCTCTAGATTTAAAAGTTGCTTTTAATAACTTAGCTAATTCTCCTAGCCAGTCATCATAGTTTACTACTACCACCGGAATCACCTCTCGAAGAGCGATCGCTTTTTGTTTAACTCTAGGAATCAGACCTGCATGGAGTAAAGAACTTTTACCAACACCAGAGTGTCCGTAAATGACTATCAGCTTAAAGTCAGGACGAGCAATTCTTTCTAACAAGCGTTCAATATCTCTTTCTCTCCCAGACTCCGTAATTTCCGGTGCTACTGTTTCAGCAAAAGACACTTCTTGAAAAATATCAGCAACCTGAGTTAAAGCTGTACTGTAATAGTAGCGATGTGGTCCTATCTTTCCAGCACCGATAAATGCTCTCCACCCATATTGCTGCTCCACAGAACGCTCCTGTAGTTTGGCACGAAAAGCTTCTAAATATTTCCCCTCCCCCCAATAAAGCGATCGCAAGGTTTGGAGTATACAAATATATTGTCGGGGATGATGTTGAATTCCAGCATCTCTAGCCATTTGTAAGTGTCTGATAGCTTGGGGTCTTTGGGCTAGATGTATTTCTGCTTTAGCTAGTAGTAGTAGGTACAGACTGCGCTGATAAAGGGGTGGTGATTTGATTTTTGTCAGGTGGTGCAGTGCTTTGTAGATATTTTTTTTAGCTGTTGACCAATGATTTTCATGTAATGCAACTTCTGCTAAAAATCCATGTGCTTGAGCAATGCGGATAGGATTCCCGTACTTTTGCTGTAAAGTCAGAGAATAGTAAGCAAGGTCAGATAATTCTTCCCATGAATGTAAATACCTTAATACTTTACCGAGGGGGTTGATAAATTTGGCTGTAAGCTGGTGACGATTTGCATCAGTGAAAATATTTATACTTTCTGTTAAATATGTTTTGGCTACATTTAATAGTTCTGCTGAAGGAGTTTGATATTTTTGTGCCTGATTTTGATAGCATAAACCCATATAAAACATAACTACTCCCTGACGCAATTTTGCCTGTGCGCTTAAAGAGTTATTCTCAGATTGACCAGTTATTTGCTGCCAGTAAAGTAAACTATTTTGATAATGCTCTAAAGCTATTTCCATTTGATGTTGTAAATAAGCATCTTGCCCCTTTACAAACTCTAAACTAGCTATTAGAGAAGGTTGTAACTCTACTTCCCTTTGCTGTAAATCTTGAAGAGCAGTAGAAATTTCCCGACGACGAAGATAACCCATCTCCCAACTAATACAGTAATTATCAGAAGCAAGTGCAGCACTGAATAATGCATCCGTGTCTTCCTGGAGAGATGTGATCAGTTCCTCTGTGGGGATGATAAATTCTATAGTGGTAGCCCAACTTTCAAAGTCGCTGGCTGAATGAAGAAGTTGTCCGAGGACTTGATCTGTTACCCACAGGACTATAGGAAAATGAAATTGCTTACGAAATTCTTCCCTGACTTGATTGGTAGCATTAAACATTTGCTCCAAGTCCATCACCGACTCCAGATAAAAAATCATCAAAGCTGGTGGTTGTTTCCCTTTTAATTCGTTACTAATTCTTGCGTATAGAGTTTTATCAGACTTGTTTAAAGCAAGTACGGGAATATCAATATTGATCAGACCTTGCAAGCAATTTACTAAATGCGATCGCAGTCTGAAATAATTACATCTAGCTAAAATCAGCTTAAATTCACCCAGGGAAGATTCTAAGGTCCACTTGAGTTCAGAAATCGCTTCTTCATTTACATTTCCATTCAAATCTCCGTTCAACTTTTCACTCATGGCTGACTTAACTCCTCTGCTTCTGCAACAATAGGATTGACATCAAACCAAGACTCACCATTGTTATCGCGATATTCAAATACTAAACGCGAATGAATTAGCTTTTGATAGTCGCGATCGCCTCCTACTTTTTTACGTTTTCTCACCTGTCGCAACAATTCCCATTCATCCTCGGAAATTTGCATGATCATTTCGTTACGACGAGCGCGAATCAGTCTTTCTAAGGTTTTGCGAGTTAAGGGTAACTTTCTTTCTCGCTGTATCCAATTATTTAACAATCTCAGTAAATCCCGCACATGACCGCCGCTAATACGACATAAGCGGTCAAGAGTTTCGGGTTGATCGAATACTAATCCTGCTCGGTCGAGTCTTTCTCTAATAGACAAATTAGGAAAAGCTCTTGCTAAAACCATTTGTTGTAGCAGTACCATACCATTGCTACAGTCTTTACCATCGTAGGTACATACGGGCACCATTGGTAGTACTTTCGGGTCTTCGGGGAATCTTTGAGTTAAGTTACCGTAAGCGTCTGAGTACATTAACGCTAAGGGCATTGTATATACTACATGACAGTTTAATTTACTTAGATAGTCGCTTTGGTCGATAAACAGATATTCCTGTTGTGGTCTTCCCCAAGATTTTGCTTGACTGTCAACTCTGTCAAGATTGTCCACAATTACTACTAAGCCTTTTTTACCCCGCTCTTTTAAGGCAGAAATAGCAGGTTCTAAAAGCTCTTGATTTATAGCATCTAAAAGCTGGGTCTTTTGGGGACCTAAGTACTGATTTAACTTTTGTCGTAATGTTGCATCACCCTTAGCCTTGGTAGTAATTTCACCTATACCAAAAGCTAAAGAAAACTGATCATCTTGATTTGAGACACCAAGATTTCCTAAACCTGGAATATTCAGCTTAATTGATTGTAAATCAGCATTGAGGACTCTAACAGCACCTTGCAGTAACTCCTTAAGTTTACTAGGTTCACCAATATTAATTGACTCCAAACTTTGACTGACTCGACGAGCGATCGCCAGCAATACGTCTCCTGTATCTACGTCTGCCATTTCTAAGTCTTCACTAGACTCGAAATATACTACATAAAATCCTTCTTCTTCTAGTTCTAATTTCAGTCGTAATAGTTCAGTAGATTTACCACAACCAATGTGACCGGTGAACAACATGCAAGTAGGCTCATTGGGGGAGAAGAAGGTAATTTTATCTTTTAATTCTGCAATAATTTTGCCACCACGTACTGAAGAAAAGTCAATATAATACTTTTGGTCTTCTGTGTTTTCTACTACTAAAGTTTTACTAGGATTAGTGGCTTGAAAAAATTTTCGTATATCTATAAACATGATGATTACCTAGTAATTCATTAATCACTTTTTGGTTCTTATTTTTGAGATTTTTACTTTCAGTACTTTAAAATTATAATTTGTTCTAATTTTTAAAACCTTACTCATGTTAATAGCTATGTTTTTAAGTTTAGGGTGATAAAGATTACCTAATTATTTAATATTTAGAGCTAATAATTATTGACTTGAAAAAATAATATTTATCGCTAATTATCTGAAGTACTATTAGGACTTAGAAAGAAGGCATATTTTTCTTGTAGGGACAAGTGATACTTTAATTAATTTTGAAGTATAGCAATCGCTATTTTAGTTAGGAATTTTTTCTTTTCCCCTACTCTCTTTCCCCTATTCGCTTTTAATTTTTTAACCTGGGTGTTGGCTATAATAATAAGGTTTTTAGTGTCACTCAATAGCGGTTTATTATGACAATTAGGTAGGTACTGACTATAAATAAAAATCTTATAAAGTGATAATTTAAAATATTGCTTATAATAGATTTTGACTACAAAAAGATACTAATTATTCAGTAAAGAAATTGACTAGGGCAAACGCATCTATTTTTTAAATATTACTAAAAGACATATTGAAATCTAAAAAAAAGATTGATTAAAGTATTTGAATTAACTCAAATATACAATATCTCATAACAACTTTATATTTCAATTTTTATAGAATATTTTCTTATCAATAAAGAAAACTTTGACAACACTTATATAGATTAATGAATAGATTAAAAACGACAACACATTTCTTGTTATACTGGCAAATTACAAGAATTGAAGTGATAGAAAATACCTTTGCTTAATAATTAACAATTAATTAATCTCAGGTAAAATAGCTAATTCTCTAACACCAATCATTAAGTAATCTCAAACGCTATTTTCCTGTCAAGGTACAATATTCCTAGCACATAATAATTGATATTTACCTTCAATAAGTTTATCCACTAGAAAAAACTAAATAGAAAAAGCCAAATATATCAACAATAATCCCCCTCCACAAATTGTTGCAGAGAGGGACATTTTCCAGAAGTGGTTCTATACAGAGAGTCACTTATCTAGGATAGATACAGGAAAAATCTAACTTTCCCCTTTTTCTACCTTTCATTCCTTGTCTCTCTAACCCCACTTCTGGTTACAGAAAGAAGACTCAATGGTCTTATAAAAGCTTGACAGCACGCAAGCCGAATAGTAATCCAGCCGCTAGACCGAAAAACAAACCTATATACAATATGAAAAATACTGCTGCTAACATTTACCTTTCTCCACAAAAGTTTACTAATTCTATTCAATCATTAGTTTTGAGCATTGATAATTGATAATTGATAATTATTTATTGATTTGGAGGTTTCATCATGGGTGTAATCAGCGTAAACCTACCGCAATACTCTTATGAGATTGCGATCGCATCTTCTGGTTTAGATCAGGTCGGGGAGAAGATGTCGGGTCTGGGTTTGGGTAAGAAGGTCTTGGTAGTTTCCAATCCGACTGTTTTTCCCTTATATGGGGAAAGGGTTGTTAACTCTCTAGAATCTGCGGGTTTTGATGTCGTAAAATGTATTTTGCCCGATGGAGAACAGTACAAGAACTTAGAATCATTACAAAAAATATACGATACAGCCTTGGAGAATCGTCTAGAAAGAACTTCTAGCATGGTTGCTCTTGGAGGTGGTGTAATTGGAGATATGACCGGTTTTGCTGCCGCTACATGGCTGCGAGGAATCAAGTTTGTGCAAATACCGACATCATTACTCGCAATGGTTGACGCTTCCATTGGTGGAAAAACAGGAGTCAATCATCCCAAGGGTAAAAATCTCATCGGTGCTTTCCATCAACCACAGTTAGTCTTGATTGACCCAGATGTATTAAAAACCCTCCCAGAAAGAGAATTTCGTGCCGGAATGGCAGAAGTGATAAAATATGGTGTGATTTGGGATGCAGATTTATTTTCCCAAATGGAAGCTGAATCAGGACTTGACAAAATGTCAGATATTAGTCCCGAATTAATAGAAAAAATTTTAAATTGTTCTTGTCAAGCGAAAGCTGAGGTAGTCGGTAAGGACGAGAAAGAAGCCGGATTGCGGGCTATATTGAACTACGGTCATACCATAGGTCATGCAGTGGAAAGTTTAACTGGGTACACTCAAATAATCCACGGTGAAGGTGTAGGAATTGGCATGGTAGCAGCGGGACAAATTGCAACCAAATTAGGAATGTGGAAAACCGAAGAAGCCGAAAGACAGGATAAATTGATTACTAAAGCAGGTTTACCTACGAAGCTACCAACTGGAATAGATATCGAAGGGATAATTGCCACTTTACAGACGGATAAGAAAGTTAAAGCTGGTAAAGTCAGGTTTATTTTACCGACTCAGTTAGGAGCAGTAACAATTACAGACAAAGTACCCAGCGATACAATTCGAGAAGTGTTACAAGAGATGTCATAGTATTTTCAGATTCTTTTAGAACTTACGCACCGATTATGTGTTTACGTCCGGAACAACCCTAGGAAAGTAATCTCAAAGCCTTATTTCTGGTTACAAGTGCGTAAGTCCTAAAAACTTCTATGTTCATGAAAATATTACATAAGTCACAAAAAACATACACAGACTTTAAATTGTATTCTAGAAAATTTACTTATTCTAAGTAAGAAACTTAAGCATTCAATTGATGTCATTTAGTTTCAAAAAACAGGGTTAGCGAATTCAAAATAGTTACAAAAATATAGTTGTTAAAAAATATTAATCAGAAAAATACTTATGAGCGGTCTTTATAGAAAGAATATTTATCGTTTTAGTAGTCTTCTTTTACCAGTTATCACTTTCTCTTCATTAGCTAACTTACTGTTATTTGATATCAATAATGTCGAGGCACAAGAAATAAAATCAATCCACCAAATTAATGACCAAAAGCCTCTAATAATCAGTCAATCAACAGCCAAATCAAAACCGCGAATAGCTGTCTTCAATTTCGATTATAGTACTGTTGGTTACTATAGCTATTGGCGCAGGTATGCTTGGGGAAGCGGTCAAGGTGTCAGCAATATCTTAGTTGATAAACTAGTTAAAAGCGGTAAATTTTCAGTTATTGAAAGAACAAAAATAGAATCTATTTTAGAAGAGCAAGACTTCGATACTTCCGGTAGAGTTGACCCAAACACTGCTGCCAAAATTGGTCGTCTTCTGGGTGCAGAATTAGTCGTTTTTGGTTCTATCACCGGTGCTAATATTGAGAGTAATAGAGGCAGCGCAGGTGGTTTAAAAGTTCCAGTATTTGGTCGAGTTCGAGTCAGAGGAAAACAGAAAAAAGCCAACGTAAAAATCAATGTACGCGTAGTTAATGCCACCACTGGTGAAATTATCTTAGCAGCTGAAGGAAACGGAAAGTCAAATCAGACAGATGGTGGTTTAGGTACTTCTAAAGTTTATGTGAATAACAATTCTAGTAAGGACGACCAGTTATTAACATTAGCAACAGCAGACGCGATTAATCAAGTTGCACAAAAAATCAGTTCAGGAGTTAACAAATCAGGAGAGTCGCAAAATGCTTCAGTCGATGCAGGAGCACTAATAGCTGATGTTTCTGGTAGTACTGTAATTATTAATAAAGGTAGTGCCGATGGTTATACTCAAGGAATGAAACTGTCAGTAGAAAAGGTCGTAAAAGTCGTGAAAGACCCCGCAACAGGGGCAGAATTGCGTAAAATAACCGAAAATATCGGTACAATTGAACTGACAGAAGTTGATAGCTCATCCAGTGTCGGGAAAATTATTTCTGGAACTAAACTGAAAGTCGGAAACGTTGCGAAACCTATTAAGTAGGAATTCTTGAATTTGTTAGAACTTATGCAAAAGTAACGAAATTTCCTTACTTTTGTGTAATTTCTAGATAAATAAAATTATCAATTCATACTAGAAAACTCTACTTGAACAATACAATAAAACTACCCATCCATAAACCAATGTCATGGTATCCCAGGTCAAACAGGAACTAACCCTACAAGAGTTCTTAAACCTTCCTCCAGGAGAAGGAGACATCACCTACGAACTCGTTGACGGACAAGCAATTGCCAAAATGTCACCTAAATTTTTTCACGCTAAACTTACCTTTATTCTTTGCGATTTAATTAAACAGTGGTGCGAAGATAAAGGGGAAGTATGGGCAGAATGGTCAATTTTGTTAACTCGTCACGGACGCGATTGGGTACCAACTCCAGATTTATTATATATTTCTAATCAACGTTTACCAGAAAACTGGAATGAAAATGAAGCTTGTCCAGTTGCACCAGAGTTAGCGATTGAGATTATCTCACCCGGACAGACCTTTGGGCAAATGCTAAGTAAAGCTAGAGATTATTTAGATGCTGGGGTTTCGCGAGTTTGGGTAGTGGACATTGAAGCTAGAAGCATCACAGTTTTTTATCCAAATACAGCACCCTATACTTATACAGGTGAAGAAGTAATTACGGATTCTTTATTAGAAGGATTGGAATTTAGCACTGAAGAGGTTTTTAAAAACGCGAAAATTCCAGTTAAACATAGTTAGCTTACTTTTGCACTTTATTTAATCCACGTTTCTTAGTTAGTTAATTTTAAGATGCGATCGCGACTTTCACATGTAGAGCGATCGCTCTATTAATAACTCTGCAAATCATCCTTTCTGGTATCCAAGCAAAAGAACTCATTCAAGATAGAGATTTCCCAATAGAAGTTCTGATTTGGATGCTTAATAATTGCATTTCCTTACTCAAGGAAGTTGGTCGCGATCGCAAAAATAAGCTGTAATGATTATTACCATAAATCCGTATATTCCTGTACGGATTTATATCTAAAAGTAAGAGATAACATTAATTAGAGCAGTAGTAGTCCCAAGTATTTTCTCCTGAGAATATACTTGGGACAATCAAATTAATCCAGTTTGTTATATTAAGCGATCGCTTACAGCGGGTGTTCACCGCACAATCCCTCTGCGAAATCCTTTTAGGACTATCACTTCCGATTTCTTTTGTATCTTTCTAATCTTCCGCTTCTAAAAGCTTCTTTGCTACTAATAATTGTTGTTTGTGCTCTTCGCTGACGGTAGGATATTTCAGCTTTAATTCTTCTAATTTTGTACAGATAATATTTGCAACGGTAAGACGGGTAAACCATTTATTATCTGCTGGGATAATATACCAAGGTGCCCATTTTGTACTGGTATGATTAAAAAGATCTTCGTAAGCGTCTATATACTTGTCCCAAAAGGCTCTATCTCGTACATCACTAGCTGAGAATTTCCAGTTCTTTTCTGGGGTATCTATTCTTTTGAGAAAGCGCTTTTTTTGTTCTTTTTTTGATAGGTTAAGAAAGAATTTTAAAACAATAATGCCGTTGTTGACTAAATACTTTTCAAAGTTATTAATTTCTTCAAAGCGTTGTTCCCAGAGTTTATTACCGTTAGGAAATTCATGGAGTTGCTGTTTTTCTAGGACTACTGGATGCACTCTGGGTACTAGTACTTCTTCGTAGTAAGAACGATTAAAAATACCTATTCTGCCTCTTTCTGGTAAAGCTTTGAAACAGCGCCAAAGATAGTCATGATCCAATTCTTCGACTGATGGAGCTTGAAAATTAAAGACTTGGATACCTTGAGGATTTACTCCAGACATAACGTATTTTATCGTACTATCTTTCCCCGCAGCATCCATTGCTTGAAAAATAACCAGTAATGCATAAGTATTTTGAGCGTAGAGAATGTCTTGGTATTTAGCTAATCTTTCTATATCTTTTTCTAATTGACCTTCTGCATCGGCTTTTTTTGTGTAATCTGCGGTGTAAGTGGTGTCATAATCTTTTTTTAGAGAAATTTTGGCGTTTGGAGGAACGATAAAAGGTTTATAATTCATAAACTTTTTTATTTTCTTGATTGGGTAATTCTGGATTTAGCAATTCTGGACTTAGTAATTCGTGATTTATTAGCTTTTGGTTTACTAACTGGACGCATCGCTTCTCTACCCAAGATAAACATTCCTGCGATACCCAAACAGACAAACCATACATATTGATTCCAAAATTTACCTATTTGTTCAGTAGGTGATAATTCTGGATGTAAAGTTGTTAAATAAAGTAATAATACAATTATCATCAAACCGCTAAATCCAACGAAGCTAAAACCAATACGCATTCTTGCAGGTCTTAGCTCCCAATCGCTAATATTATCTATATCAATTTCTGCGAACCCTGCAAGGGTCTCTTCTGCGACGGATGAGGCAGATTCAATACCTTGAGCTAAGTTGTTTCTAAGATTATTTCTAAGTTTATTCCTAAATGTGGCTTTAAAACTATCTTCAGATGTATCATTCTCACTCAGCTGAGTGGAAATCATTGGAACTATAGCTCCTACAATTGGACGACGTATGAAAGCTTCTGTATCTCTAAGTATTTCTAAAGGTTTACGGGGTAAAGGTTCAGCAAATTCTAACTCTTCTTCGGATGATTGGGAATTGGGTTTGGGTTCAAATTCCATAATTTACCTTTGAGAGTGATTTACATAAATTAATTAGGAGACATTTTATATTTTTATATAAAGCATAAAAGAATGCCTCTATCTCTACTTTAAGCTGACTTAATGAAGATTGACCGTAGGTGCTTATAATCCAGCCCTTTCTTTTTCGTCTCTCAAACCCTTATTTTATAAGGGTTTCAATAAATAAATTAGCCTTGACTTAGAAATAGAACTTTGTATAATTCCTGTTAGTAATAAGTAATGGCTAACATCATTTCTTTACAAAAATATACATTTTTAGTCAAAAAAATTGATCCTTATTCCTAGTAGCTTTACTTACGAATAGATAAGAGGATTATATTCTATACCACACAAAGTTAGTAAATTACAATGCTATTTTTATCTCTTCTTATAAGATTTTTCCTTGATTTGATGTAATATTTGCCATAATACTCAGAAATTATTTATAAATAAAAATCAGTAAATAAAAATATACTTATGAAAGTATTTATACTTAATTTCCTTAATGTAGTTTTAATAACTTTTAAGTATAAAACTTTGTATAATCTTAAAAACACAAATAAACTACGGGCAATGCAAGACATCGAACTTATTCAGGATATTAGGCATGAATTCATGACTATATTGGAAAGTAATTCGGATAATGAGCGAGCATTAACGTTAGCGAACGAAATGGTAAAAAGCATGTTAGACAAGATGCAGGATCAAAAAATTGAGCCTCATAAGCTAGAAGGTATCTCGAAGCTGTACTACGGTAAATAAAACGGTTGATAATTGAAATTATAGAGAAATTCAATCAGCTAACCATAGTAGACATTAACTAAGGTGATTTACATGAAAAAATTTACCATTGTTAACCAAGGTATAGAGAGTTGAACGAAGTCTAAACTCGTCAACCTGGGTATAATATTGGTCAGAAATCACCTAAATTATTGAATAAGTAACTAAATAGTTACTAACTTATATCTCCATTGCAAATCTAATAATATCTTCCTTGCTTCATCTGCATTGTCTGCCAAATCTGCAAACTCAATAAAACGTCTTAATTCTTTCCTTAATAAATTTCTCTCAACTTCTAAGGTTTCTCTATCCAAATCTGGGGGTGCAACAATCATATCGAAAATTATAGCTTGTTCTTTATGGGGATGGGGACGTAAAACTCTTCCACGTCGCTGAATAAATTGACGTGGGTTCCTGGAACTAGCCAATATCACTGCTGTTTGGATGGCTGGTATATCTACACCTTCGTCCAAACAGCGAATTGCGACTAAACCTTGTAGCTCACCATTTTCAAACTGATGACGCAAAATTTCCCTTTCTTTTAAAGATGTTTGCGCTGTATAGGTACTAACTCGATAACCTAGTTCTACCCCCAAAATTTGGGTAACAGCTTGCAGCTGATGTAAGTTAGGACGTGAAGTAGAGTCGGAATTGGAAGATTCTCCTGCTTCTGATAAACCATCACTACAATAAAACAGAGTATGTGTTGTATCGAGACGATGTTTCATTAACTCCCTTAAAGCATGAAGCTTGTTTTCCGCTCCTGCTACTAATTTTGCTCTCTGAATAAATAATGGCTTTAAATCTGCGTTATCCTCCAATTTCTCCAATCTAGGGTTATCTTTCTCTCGATAAAGCAGTAATTTACCTATTTTTCGAGTCAACTTCGTATATGCAAGACTTTCTACCTCAGTTAACTCCACCAAAATAGGATAATACAGATAATGCACCAAAGCATTCTGCTCAATGGCATCTTTGAGGGTAAATTCTGGTTGCAAAACTTTACCAAAATAATCCAAAATTGATTGAGTCCCGACTTGATCAAAATATCTTTCTGGTGTTGCAGATAAAGCTAAACGCAAACCAATACTTCTGGGTAGACTTTCTTCTAGCTTCGGTGAACCTAAGTTATGTGCTTCGTCACCAATAATTAAAGTTTTGTCAGGAAAGTATTTTAATTGGGACTGAAAACCCTCACTTATCAACGTAGAATTTGTAGTAATTACAGTCACAAATGATCCAGACCCAGAATGGAGATTATAAAGCTGGGTAGAAAGCTGAGTTTGCCAATTGCGGACATTCTCAAAGGCAAAAACAGCTTGTAAACCAAATTTTTCACATTCTCTACCCCACTGAGCTACTAGGTGACGATAAGGACATACAACTACTAGTACCTGTAGCTGAATTTGCTGATATAACTCACAGGCGATCGCCAGAGCTGTAATTGTTTTACCGCTACCAGTTGCCATTTTCAAAGTGCCTCTACCATTATTCGCAAACCAGTTATTGACTGCTTGCTTTTGATACTGCCTCAATTGCAGATATGAGGGTATTTGAGGACAACCTGGTAACGGTTGACGAGGTTGGTAGCTACCCCGATTTTCGCTTGCAAAAGGTTTTTTAAGAGAAAAGCTAGCTGTAGTAGCATCCTCAAAAAAAGATGAATATTTGCGACGAATTCCAGGTAGCTTTTGACGATTTCTAGAAGTCCGGTACATACACTGGCGATGCTTACTTGGTGGTGATAACCCCTGATAATATTTAACTAGAAATTCAACTAGAAATTCAACTAGAACGAATTCAACTAGAGCAAATTCGGTTAAGAAGAATTTAATTAGAAGGAATTTAACTAGATTTAGATTATCAGCGTTAAGTTATCCTTTAGTTGTAACTCCTCCAGACAGCAACTAGGGAACCCTGAACATCAACCTGGACAGCGTTGACTTCAATGGGATTGTAGTTAGCATTAGCAGGTTTAAGAGTTACGCGATCGCCCTGACGGAAAAATCTCTTTAAGGTAGTACCATATCCATCGACTCTAGCTGCAACGATAGTACCGTTTTTCAATTGGTCAGGTTCTGGTACAGGACGCAGAAAGACTAAATCTCCGTCAACTATCGAATCTTCTACCATACTGTCCCCATTCACGCGTAAAGCATAAGTTTTGGGAGGTAGAGACCAATTAGAAAAATCAATATTTTCGGCGGCATCAGTAAATGGTTCGATTAAACCACCAGCAGCTATACTACCCAAAACAGGTATACCCTGCTTTTCGGGATGTATTATTCTAATGGTTCTTGCTTTACCTTCACTCCATTCAATGTAGCCTTTATTGCGTAAATGCTCTAAACGGCTTTGAATAGGTGCAGGAGACTTCAAATTCATTGCCTGCATCATCTGACGAATTGAAGGTGAATGCTGGTGAGATTTAATATATCCCATCAACCATTCGTAAAGTTCATTTTGAGCGTCTGTTAGTTTTTCCATAGATTCACAGGGATAAGATAATAAATAATCCCTTAGAACATTAGTACTGTAAATAACTCCATTATGGCAAAATTATTTGCTAATCTAATAACATTTTCTTTATATCAGAATGGAAGTAATTAGTAAAAGAGTACTGTTGTTAAAAATGTTAAAAAAACGTGTCCGGTTTGATTGATTGCGAGGTGGAGTTGAATCCAGGAATTTTCATCTTGTGAGTCCCTCATCACTTCCTCCTTTACTTCTAAACCTCCTCTGCCCCTAAAACACTGGCTAACAAAGCCTTTTGAGCATGCATCCTGTTTTCTGCTTGCTGCCAAATTCGAGACTGAGAACCTTCCATAACCTCATCAGTAATCTCTTCACCACGATGAGCAGGTAAACAATGTAAAACTATCGCTTGAGCATCAGCAATGCTAAGTAATTGCTGATTAATTTGGTATGACTGAAAAATTGGTACTCTATCAGTTGCTTCCGACTCTTGTCCCATACTTGCCCATACATCAGTGTAGAGTACATGAGCGCCCTTTGCTGCGGCTTCTGGGTCTTGGGTGACAAGCACCTCTGTTTTACCTTGATATTGGCTTTTAGATATCTCTTGTGATTTCTCTAAAACCTCTGTACTTGGTTCATACCCCACAGGAACCGCAATCCTGACATTCATCCCCACTAAAGCACAACCTAGCATGAGAGAATTAGCAACATTGTTTCCATCTCCAACGTAGGTTAACGTCAAATCTTTAAAACTACCGAAACATTCCCGAATAGTCATTAAATCGGCTAAAACTTGACAGGGATGTCCCAAGTCGGTAAGTGCATTAATTACAGGTATTTTGGCATAGCTCGCAAATGTTTCTAATTCCTGCTGTGCAAAGGTACGGATTGCTAATACATCCAAATACCTATCTAAGACCCTTGCAGTATCTTGTACAGGTTCGCCACGACTAACTTGAGTTACATTAGGATTAAGGTCAATTACCTGTCCTCCCAATTGGTACATTGCCACGGTAAAACTAACTCTAGTGCGAGTAGAAGCTTTGGAAAATAGCAATCCCAGGATTTTCTCACAGCGTAACTTTAACTGGTTGGACTTTAACGCGATCGCCATTTCTAGAAGTTCTTGGACTTCATTTGCATTTAGATCCGCTAAACTTAACAAATCTCTGCCAATCAATGCTGCCATGATTTCTATCTCGAAGAATTACTCAAGTATTGCTCCATAACAACTAAAATACTTCCAGAGCTTGTGTCTGGAAGCCCATTGTTCAGTTGCTAAATAGAGTTCAAAATTGTATACAAAATATTTGTTGAGCAGATAAGCCAATTGCTTAACTATTGCTTAAACTTGTCAGTGATTTACATTACTGACAATTTTCACCTCAATCATATTACCATTAAATTTATATCACTCTCAGGGCAAAAAATAGTAAATGCTTCAGCAAGATTCCTGGGTAAATATTCAAGTAAATGTCTTAGAGCGTGTTTATAGATAAAAAAATTTTTTGTAGGGTGTATTAGACCCACGATGAAATAAGATTTTTACGATAATAATGAATTGGTCTAACGCACCATATTACTTAGTGGGCTATGGCAAATCCCCATCCACTTTACGCCTTAAATCCGGGGGATAGGGATAACACAAAGGCAATAAAGCTAAAAGATAATCTACAACCGCTTTTTGCCTACTCTACTAATAAATTATTTTATAAACACCCTCTTAGATAAAAAAAAATCAAATAACTTAGATCATGAGTATTTACAAAAAAGATAACTGTGCTAATATATATAGTCGGCAGTGATTTGCAAATTTAAAATACTTATTTGTTTTTAAGATTTATTTTTAAGAATAGTTTTGATAAATGGTTTTTTGATTTACAATTATCTCCAGTCGCCAGCATGGCTCAGTGGTAGAGCACTCGACTTGTAATCGAGCGGTCGTCGGTTCAAATCCGACTGCTGGCTTTTCAAATTTTTATTTTATATTTCAAAATTTTTGTACACTGACACATTATTATTTGTCATCGAAGCATTGGTGACAAACTAGTGTCGTCGAGATTCATTTGCTCAAAGAAGTTTTGAGCGGGGGTAAGATATTTGAGGTAAGTTTAACCATCTCAATAATCCCCCAAGGTTGAACGGTTCAACTCATCCTTATAAAACCGCCAATTGGGCATAAATTTATTCATCAAAGCCACAAATCCCTCTCCGTGACTTCTTTCGAGTAAATGCACCATTTCATGAACTACGACATATTCTAAGCAATGTTGAGCTTTTTTCGCGAGTTCAAGATTTAACCAGATGCGTTTTGCTTGGGTGTTGCAGGTTCCCCATTTGGTTTTCATCTGCTTTACTCCCCAATCGTTCACTTCAACCTTGATAATTGGTTCCCATTTGGCGATTAGTTGGGGAATTTCTTGTTTTAATTGTTTGCGATACCAGGAAGTTATAGCGTTTTTGCGTCGTGTTTCGTCGCTTCCTTCTTTTACATAAAGGTCAATACAAGTATTGTTTCTAACTTTTACTTTGGAATTACCTTGGTGATAAATAACGTTTAATAAGTATCGCTTTCCTTGAAAATAATGACTTTCACCTGATACGAATTCTCGTTTTGATTGACGCTCTTGAGCGTTAAAGTTTGCTTGATGTTTTTTTATCCAGGATAGTTTGGAGATGGCGAATAAACGTACTGCTTCGTCATCAATGTTTAATGGTGTAGCGATTCGTACTCGTCCATCGGGTGGATATACTGCTAAATGCAGGTTTTTGATTTTCTTTCTGACAACATCGATATTAAGTTCCCCGATTGTTATTTGATGCATTTTACCTGATTATTGGTTCTGATTGGCTCTAGTATTCGCTTTGGCTTTTGACGATTTCAAAAATACTTTCTAAGTTGTCGGGGGATTCTAGATGCTTTTTAATGGCTTTTTTTACTTCCCTTTCTTTGATTTTGTTACCACGCCAACCATCTTTTTTGGTTTGACGAATTGCCGCATCTATCCTTAGAGCTATTTTTTCATTTTGGTTGAGGTTGTCGTATAAAGCTCTTTTGGCTGGAGTATCTAAGGATTGAGGATATTGTGAGGAGGTGCCGGGTTGAAGGATTTGTTTACTTAATTCAATAATTTGCTGTAAATAAACTTGATATTCTTGGGATTGTGTTTTTCTGACTTGGATTAATCCATCGAGGAGTTGGGACATTTTATCAAAGTATTTGGGGTTGGTTGGTTGTTGCTCGATAATGAGTTTACGGAGGTTGTTTTCGATGGTTTCGGCTACTGCTTCGGGGTTTTATTTGATAGTTTTGGGTAATTCTTCAATTGCTTCTTCACCCCGTTCTACAATCAATTCAATCAGCGTCATGTCGTCAAAGTTGGAAATTACTTCGCTGTCTTCCGCTCCGATATAGGTATCAATTAAATGACGCATGGCTGGTTCGTAGGCTTTTAAATCGATATAATCGCCACTAGCTAGTTTTACCTCAGCCCGTACTTGTTCGTAATGTTTGACTTCTTGTTGAATAATTTGGATTTCTGTGGGTGTATATCCCGCTTCTTCCATGTCGGTGGCTAGGTTTGCATATGCTCGGATTAAGGATGAAGTGTATTTATAAAGAGCGATGCGCTTTCGCTGGTTATTGATAATCGTTTCCGTGTCACCGATATCAGCAGCGCAGAAATAGCGGATGTATGCGGGGGTATCTTGGGGTGGTGCTACGGGTTCGCATAAAGCTTTGATGGTTTCGCGGCTTTGTTCTAAACGCTCTCTACCTTTTTGTAGGCGATCGCCTAATAATCCATCAACATCTTCATCATCGAAATCGTCAAATGCTCCTGAAGTATAGTCTCTGACAGATTTGTCAATGCTTTTAAATAAATCTTTGTAATCGATGATGTAACCATATTCTTTATCTTCCCCATCCAAACGGTTAACGCGACAAATGGCTTGAAATAATCCGTGGTCGCGCATACTTTTATCTATGTAGAGGTAGGTTGCAGATGGTGCATCAAAACCTGTTAATAATTTATCAACTACTATCAGCAGCTTCATTTGGGCTGGTTGTTCGATGAATTGCTGTTTAACATCCTTCTCGAATCTTTCTGCTGTTTTCCCATCGAGCATTTTTTGATAGATTTCGTATTGCTCTAGTTTTCCGGTGGGTTTATCTTCTCCGGTGCTTTCTCCTTTGATGGTTTTGGATTTACCATCGTAGGAGGTGATAATTGCACATTTGGGAAAACCTTTATTTTGAAATAATTCGTAGTATTTACAAGCTTCGTAGATGCTGCTAGATACAAGCATAGCGTTACCGCGACCGCTGAGTAAACGGTCTTTGGTTTCAAAATCAAAGATAATATCGGCGACAATTTTATCCAGTCGGGATTGAGAGCTGAGGACTTTTTGCATCGTTCCCCAGCGTTTTTTGAGTTTGGTTTTAGCGTAGTCGGTTAAACCTTTGGTTTTGGCTTTTATTGCATTTGGTTAATAAAATTAATATTATTTTTATATTTAGTTCTAAAACTTCTTCGATGGTGTCTCAATTGAATTTTGAGCTAAATTAAATCAGAATTTTCCAATGGCATCTGAAAATATGCGTGTTATTACCTGTAAAATACAGACGTGAGTTTACAGGCTCCCATAAGCCTATCAAGGTTGTTGTAAATGCTTTCTGTTAATCCCTTTCTGTGAATCCTTTTGTCCTATTTATTCTTCTACTGATATCTATCGTTTCATTGACCCAACCTTAGAAAATTAGTTTATGCCATGTCTGGAAAAGTTCTCCAATCCCCCCTTGCTCTTTCATCGCTACATTTTAGGCTAGAAGAATTAGAAAAAGAAAATTTTTGGCTGTTAAAACAGATCAAGCGAAAGCGAACTGAACTAAAGAACTTTGTTGAACAGATGCGTTCTTTGGGTACAGAGATATTTACTAGGAGTGCTCCTAGTTTAAATAAGGTCGCAGAAATAGATAAAGAAATTCATACCTTATTTGCAGAAATTTTTAATACCAGAAAGTTTGGTAAAAAAAGTAAGAAAGATGTAGAAGCAGTTTATGTCAACCTGCAAATGGCAGGAATTATTAGTCCCAGACAAAATACTTTTACGGAAGACGAATTAGCTGATGAAGAGTCAGACTTCTTTGATGGGGAACAGCAAGAAGATGATTCTCCTCCTTTTGGAGCAGGTTTTTATGGAGGTGGTAACGCTCCAGGAGAAATGGGAGATGATGACTCATCAGCTAGAGAAGATAGAAAATCTGATTCTAAAAGTATTCGTAAAGCTTTCTTACGATTAGCAGAAATCTTTCACCCAGACAAGGTGAATGATGATCAGACTCAGACAGAGTACACCGAAATCATGAAAGAAATAAATGCAGCTTATCAAGAAGGAGATTTAGCTCGTCTTCTAGAAATTGAAAAGCAGCATCAGGTAGGGGAAAAAATATCCGGTAATGGTGAGGATGGTCTGAGTAAAAGATGCAATCTTTTAGAGAAAGATAATGAATTTCTCAAGGAGCAGTACGATAATTTAAAGCAAGAACTCAGGTCTGTTAAAAGGACTCCTGAAGGAACGATGGTTTCAGATTTCCGCAGAGCAAAGAAGGAAGGAGTTGACCCCATCGCTATGATGATAGAGCAAGTAGAGTCGGAAACAGAGGTAATATCTTCTATTCGCGACTTTATTAGAGACTTTAAAGACAAAAAAGTAAGTATTAAAGAATTTCTCCAAGGTCCTCCAGTTTTGCGTCATATGCAAATGCAAAGAATGGAGGACTTATTTGATGAAATGTTAGAAGAATTAGGTTTGGAAGTAGAAGATTGGGAGTAACTATTAATAATTATTACTTTATCTACCTTTGGTTGTAAAAATGGTAGTGAACATCATTAAAAACCCCCCTAGGAGAATTGCGATCGCAATGAAGCCTGTAAGTAAGTCTAGAGCTTGTGTATCTTCCATTATTAATCTTCCATTATTAAACTGTTTTTTGTAATCTTGGGTTGTTAGAGTAATGTAGTTTTTAGATTTTATTCCATTTCACCAAAACTTAAAAATCAAAACTTAAAAATCAAAACTTAAAAATCTACTCCTTGTTTAAGCTCTACTCCATGATTTGCATAATGTTTGTGACAGTAGACTTCTGAATGGACGCTAGCTAAATCAAAGTATGCTGGTTGATTTTGACAACGTCCAGTGATAATAACCTCTGTATCCCTGGGTTTACGGAGTAAAGATTGAACGATAGGTTCTACAGGTAAAAGCTCTAAATCTACAGTTGGATTCAATTCATCCAGAATAATAGTTTTGTAGAGTCCTGATGCGATCGCAACTTTGGCGATTTCCCATCCTCTTTCTGCTTCTACATAGTCTAATTCCTGTCGAGAATTCCGCCAAACTATTGCATCCCTCCCACAACGTTGATGATCCACTACATCGGGATAGGATTGATGAAGAGCTGCGATCGCTGCATCCTCTGTATAACCCTTACCACCTTTTAGCCATTGCATAATCAGCACACGGGTAGAACCTGGGTGATTAATTCCCCTACCGATAGCTTGTAATGCTTTACCTAAAGCGCTGGTGGATTTACCTTTTCCTCCCCCAGTATATATTTCTATACCTGTTATTCCCTGTTCTTCAGCGATAGGATGTTCCTGTGGTTTCATCTCTGAATGCAGGTCAGCTATATCCAAAAGTTCCTGTGGAGCGGCTCTACCTGTAGTAATTATTTCTAATTCATCGGGTTTAGATGTAAGTGTTTTTACGACCTCATTGGTATCTAGCAAACCTAAATCTAATACAGGATTAATTTCATCAAGTACCACAACTGAGTATAAACCAGAAGCGATCGCACCCTTTGCTACATCCCAACCTCTTTGTGCTTCCAAACGGTCGAAAGGGGTAATTTCATCACTTCCAAAATACTCTGCTCTTCCAGTTCGTACCTGGTCTATGAGATGAGGGAAACCACTCTGCAAGGCAGCGATCGCTCCGTCTTCATCGTAATCTCTTTCTGGACCTTTGAGAAATCGTAACAATAGAACTCTATCAAACTGATTTTGTGAGTTGATCCCTAAACCGATAGAACGTAAAACAACTCCTAAAGCTGCTTGAGATTTACCTTTGCCAATACCATCATAGACATGTATCTGTCCAGTCATCCGCGATTGACGTAACTGGGCTGTACGAATACCTATACCATTCCTTGTCATTTTTCTAAAAGCTACTATTGAGTTCTAGATTTTGCTGTCAAAAGTCAAGTAAACAACAAATAGTGAAAAGTTACAACAACTATATTAAGTAGCTGAACAAAAATATTTACTCTTATTACCACTTGAATAAATCAGTCTTAAACCCTTACAATTTCAGCATTTTGTTCTAGGTTAGCAGTTCTCCTAGGGTAAAAAGAAAGTTTATTAAAAATTCAAATATTATTCTTATAGTATCGAAATAATTGGAAAAAAAATGGTACAAATCTAGGATAGTAAAAAGATTTGTTGTGTTACTCCGACACTTAACCGTTATACTTTCTCAAGTTACATCACTTTCAGTATTAGTCCTATGTTTGACTTTTCTACAATGGGGGGTGTTTTCCCTCTAGGAATAATCTTATTCGACTTGCTGTTTCTGCTGATCGCAATTCCTATCGAAGCTTATATTCTCAATGTTAGGCTGCAATTTGACAAGAAAAGTAGTATATACTACGCAATCTGTACAAATTTCTTTGCTAGTGCTTTAGGATGGCTGCTCTGTTTTCTCATAGAGCCAACTTTACCTATCAGGCAAAAAATGAATCTGCTAGATTATGTCTTTTTTAATCGTATATCGCCGGAAGTTCAGACATTGTTGATTTTACTGGGCTTTATTGCTTTTTTTACTACTTTCATTATGAAATTCGTCTTTTTACGGCTGTTAATATTCTTGCAACAAGAAAAAATTGTCCTTCTAAAGGAAACTCAAGCGGATTTTCCTCAGCGTAATTCTCGACGTAACTATAGAAGCAGGTTACAAAATACCAGTTTAGTCACCACAACCTTAATTGCTAATTCCTTAAGTTATACTGCGATCGCCATTACTTTGTTTGTAATCAGTTCTATACCTAACAATGGTTAATGTTAGCAATTAAGTATAAATACCATATATATTTTAGTATATCTGAAAATAATTAGCTCTGTACTTGTTGATACACCGTCTAAATGACCGGTATTCCCAGCAGAATTAGTCTAAAACAAATCTGGAAGCCTATATGTTAAAGGTATCTAACTATTCATACAGGTTGGTGTAAGAAAAATATCTATCTGACAAACTGTAACTAATTATGAACATAGATTTGAGTCATAACAAATGGTTACTATATCAGTATTTTGAATTTTGTTATGCAAAAATTACCCGTAGCAGTATTAGCTAGCTCCAGCAACACTTATATACAGATATATAGTACAGATATATAGCTTTTTCTCAAACTCTTACAGAATAGAAAACTTATAGATGGTAGCTATCAACTGGTAGGTTATATGAATTACTTAAACGAATTTCTGAAGCCATTCGTAAGTGTAGGGGAAGATTTTAAAGATTTTTTAGTTCCCAAAAAGGCTTACTCTTGGCAGTTACTAATTTATTTGAGCATATTTTCCTTAATTATGTCTTTTTTGGCAGTTAAGGAATCTTTCGTTCAAAATTTAATTGCTTACTGTGGCTGGTTTTTTCTGATTGCAGGTACAGCTTGGTATACTACTGATAAACCGGTGAATATCCCTGGTACAAATATGCCCATAGGAGCAATAGTTACCGCAGGTTTAGTAAGTATATTTTTCTTCTCGCCTAATGATAATGAAATTTTAAGACCAGTTTCTATAGTATTATGGCCGACAATTGCAGCCGTAATTACCGCAATTCCAGAGTTCTTTGAAGGGAGTGGTACAGATGTAAAGCGTCAAGTACCGAAAGTAGACACTCGTCAAGAGTTAACTATTTTAATTGCCGTATGCATGATGCTTAGCTGTTGGATTAATTTATACTTTTTAGTTGACAGATGGTTGCAGGAATATCCAAGTTTGGCTGCTGATAGCTATCGCACTAGTATTTTAGTTAGAAGACAAGAATTACAACCTGAACAAAAACCTCCTCAAAATGGTGCATTGCTATTAGAGAGGTTAACTCCGATAGTAGAACAGCAGATAAGCTCCCAACCTTGGGCTAGAGTTGAGAGATGGTTACTAGAAGCTGACGACCGGGTCAGAAATATAGGTCAAGAAGTTAAGACTAGGAATATATCGAGATTACAACAAGAGCGAGACCTATGGAATATTGGAGCTAGAGTAAGCAATACAAAAACAGGTTATAGATTAGACTTACTTAGTATCTGGACTGGACCAACATCTAGTCAAAATAAGTTCTACTTCAAAAGGTCTTGCAAAATAGAACCAGTTGCTATTCCCATAGATGAAGACAATAGTTCCAGTAATACGGAGACAGTCGCAGAATTAGAATGTCAACCAATACCAATGTTTCTTCCCGATACCCCGCCACCAAAAAGTTAGTACAAATGTTTTCTAGAATTGTTTCTGGGTTATTTGGTTTACATTTAAACTTCAACATTTAAAATTCGCAGAGATTGAATATATCCTACCTGGATGCTATCTCAGAATACATTGGTCAAATCTAAATTCAGGTGTTAAAAAGATGAGATAAAGCAGGCTTCATGTATAAAGTGATATATCTAGCCTGCTTTTATCGCAGCATATAACTAGAAGCTAAAAATAACAGCTTTCCAATATTTTTAATATGAATATCAGCGTCATCTTTGTTCTGACTAAAAATGTTTTCAAGGAAGTGATTCGCGATCGCATCTTTTACATCATTGGTTTTTATATCGTTATCTTAGGTATTATTTTCCTTTTACTACCAGAATTTGCTGCTTCTACTGAAGATAAAATGTTTCCTGATTTTGCTTTAGCAACCATTCATATTTTGGGATTAATTGTTGCTATATTTGTCGGTACGGGAATGATTAATAAAGAGATTGATAAACGCACTATTTTGATGCTTATCTCTAAACCAGTTAGTCGTAGTGAATTTATTATCGGTAAGTATCTAGGTTTATCCTCTGTTTTAGCTGCATTAGTTTTTCTAATGATTGGAATTTTTATAGGATTCTTAGAGTATGGAAAAATCAGTTACTCTTTAGCTAGCATAACTATTTTCTATTTGTTCCTAATATTAGAGCTCTCTGTAATTACAGCCGTTTCCATTTCATTGAGTATATTTACTAGTTCTTTATTAGCTACTGCTCTAACATTTGCAGTTTACCTAGTCGGAAATATATCTCAAGAGCTATTAGAAATTGGTCGTCAAAGTCGTAATCTTGGCATTGAACGCTTGACTCAAGCTGTGTATTTTATAGTGCCGGACTTATCACGGTTAAACTTGAAAAATGATGTATTGTATGGTTTACAAGCTTTACCTGACTTTTCATCATTAACTACGAATGCACTTTACACCTTATTGTATTGCGTGATGCTGTTAGCGATCGCGATTATGATTTTTACTCAAAAAGAGTTTTGAGGGATAGAGTTTCAGTAGTAGAATTTGAAATACTAAATTTGAGTTGTAAAGTTTACCCTGATCAACAATATTATTTATCTATTTAGATGAATTCAACTAATTAATTGCTCCATCAGGCATAATTGCCCCTAACATTTTGGTATTTATAAATTTAGTTTGACTAATATTGGCTTCTATCAGATTTGCTTCCATTAAATTTGCCCATGATAAATCAGCAGCAGTTAAATTTGCTTGATTCAAATTAGCTTCTAAAAGAATAGAACCACACAACTTTGCTGCGGTCAAATTAGCTCTCATTAAATTAGCTTCAATCAAAGAAACTTCAATTAATTTTGCTTCCCTTAAATCTGCTTCCCTTAAATCTACAGCACATAAAGATGCACCCCATAAATTACTTTTATCTAGTTTTACTTGGGACAGATTTGCACCACATAAATTGGCTTGTGTCAGATTAACTTTACTTAAAATTGCACAACTCAAATTTGCCCCCCGCAAGTCTGCACCCTTGAAATTTATACCAGATAAATCTAATCCTCTCAGGTCGCGATCGCTTAAATCCAATCCACTAAAGTCTTGATATTCTAAAGACCTATTTTTCAATCTATATAAAATTAACTCTCTATCTTGAGTTGAATTGCTCATAAAATTATCTATTGAGTATAAAATTTTTGCAGTCACTTTTACAAGTTTATACTGTATATGTAAATTACACCCTTATAGATAAAGTAGCTCATCATAAATAGAAATAATATAAAGATATGTAAGTTTTGTCTACAAGCGAAATCTCATTTTTCTTTATTCTTTTATGTCAAGCATTCATAACTTTAATTATATTTACTTGAAAATAACAATATAAAATATCAGGGTTATTTAATAAATATACATTTTGAAAAATATCAGCAAAATATAAATTTAAATTATTATAAATAACCACTAAATCAGATTTTTAGATAAATACTCTAAATCACTCTAAAGGAATTAAAAAAAGAGAAATATGATGAATATCATAATAACTATTCTTGCCAAGTTTTGAGTTGAAAATATACCAGTATGAGGGTAAATATCAATAATATAGTTGCAGCAGCAGCAGCATAGCCAAAATCAAATTGACCAAAAGCTTCTTGATAAATATAGTAAACCAGCAAATTTGTAGAGTTCAAAGGTCCTCCACTGGTTACTACATACACTTGTTCAAAACTGCGTAAAGTAAATATAACTGTAGTAATCAGTGTAAATACAACAGTAGAGCTTAAACCAGGCAAAGTAATGTACCTAAATTTTTGCCAATTATCCGCTCCATCTAACTCTGCTGCTTCATAACGACTAGAAGGAATAGTTTGTAATCCAGCTAAAAATACAACCATATTAAAACCTAGCTGTTTCCAAATACTTAAAACTATTAGTACAGGCATTGCCCACATCGTACTACCTAACCAAGGTATTTGTGTAACATTAAATATTTCTAGAAACGAGTTAACCGGTCCATCTGTTTGAAATAACCAGCGAAAACCTAATCCCGCAGCGACTAAAGAAACAATAGAAGGTATAAAATAAGCACTACGTAGTAGTCCTTGTAAAACTAAAGTTTTATTGAGCAAAACTGCTAAGGCTAGGGGAATAATTAAACTAGGAATAACTGTAAAAATCGTAAAATAAACAGTATTAGTAATTATTTTCCAAAAATCTGGATTCAATAGTAAGCGCCAGTAATTTTTTAAACCAACCCAATAAGTACCCGTAGAAGTAAAACTACCGTTAGTAAAACTCAAGCAGAACAAATAAATTATTGGTCCGAGGACAAATATACTTAAAAAAAGCAATGCTGGCATAAGAAAAATCCATGCAGCAAGGGTGTCATTGTCAAAAAATTGTCGAGTGTTAAAATGCTGATACTTCATTTAATTATTTGAAGAATAATTTTAATAATTTCCTTATTTAATCATGTGTCAGTTAAAAAATTGTCCACATCAATTATTTTAATTTTGTTTAATTTATTTAAGATATTAAAATTCAAAACTATATTGAAAAATAGTATTAACAGCGATTAGTAGTATTTATTATAAGTATTTTAGTATTGGCAGCTTTCTGAGCAAAATTATAAGATCCTAATTAAGTCAAAGTAGAGCGAAGCATAATGCATAAAAAATCATTTAAGAGTCGTCCAAGACAAGTACTGTTGCAAGTTGTTACCAAAAGCTTATTTATTAGCTTACTAGCGATTTCCAGTACTCCTGCATCAGCGCAAAAACAGGAAATTGAAGCTCCAAATCCAAAAGAAACACTAATACCAACACAAATACCAACATCAACTGAACCAAAACCATCATCAGTCCCTGGGAAACCAAATGAAGTAAAAAATCCAATAGCTCAAAAGCTATTAGGTACATGGGAAGCTAAAAATCCTGCTAATCCTTCTTCCTCTGAGAATGTCACATTTATCTTTGGATCGGCAGGTAAGATGTTTATCGTCATGTCTTCCGCTTCTAGTAATCCGATTGCATATGAGACCAAGTATAAAATCGATTCCAAACAAAAGCCAATGCATTTAGATGTAATACTGGTAGGTCGTGATGAGACAGTTTTAACAATTTTTGAGTTTGTAGACGACGATAAAATCAAAGTTGAAGTAGAAAAATCTCGTCCAGGAAAACCCCGTCCCAAGAATTTTCCGACAAACACACCAGTATTTGAGAAAGTATCTCAGTCTACAATTCTACCTAAGGATGTGAAATTGCTAAGCCCTGGCGGTCAACAAAGCAACAATGGCAGAAGAATTAATAGAAAAGAATCAGTACCAGTAAATCAGAAACCAGAATAAATAGATTTGAAGTGTATTTGAAGTGTGTTTAAAGTGTATTTCAAGTTCATTTTAAAAGTATGCAATCGTAAATAAGTCAAGCATTTCCAGCATTGATATCCACCCCCCTTTGCTTAAATTCGTAAAATTAATGGGAGCATCGTCTATGTCAGGAATACTACTGTGCCATTACTTCGATTAAACATTAAACTTACTACGATCTACGGTGGATATTATCATACTATCCCTTTCTTCTCTTGGGGTTATGGCTTTTAGAAAAGCCTAACTCCAAGTTCTGCTCTGATACCAGTATCAGGGTGGACTTCCTAAATCATATTTGTACAAATGATTCTAAGTTATGATTTTTGATAAAATTATGTTTTGCAATTATTTTCTCAGATAATCCATCTGCTCACTCTCGTCTAGTGGAATAATGTGACTTTTATTTCGCTCCCATAATTGAAGCAACTTTTCCTCTGAAAGTATTTCAACAGTATTTGATAGTAATTTTATGAGCATTGAACTAGCAAATCCCAACTTGGTATCTCCCGATATTTCCTCACAACTATTTAATTTGGATAGACCAATCAAATTAGGAGTGCTAGCTTCCGGAGATGGTAGTAATTTTGCTGCGATTCATCAAGCTATTGAAAAGAAAAAATTAAATGCTCAAATCAAGGTACTTATCTACAATAATCCGGAAGCTTACGTAGCTGTTAGAGCCAAAAATTACAATATACCTACAGTATTAATCAATCACCGCAGTTATAACAGTCGTGAAGAATTAGACAATGAAATAGTTAAAAACTTAAAAGAATATCAGGTAGATTGGGTGATTATGGCTGGCTGGATGCGTTTAGTCACTTTAGTGCTAATTGATGCATTTCCCGAAAAAATTATTAATATTCATCCGAGTTTATTGCCCAGTTTTAAAGGAATTCGTGCTATTGAGCAAGCATTGAATGCGGGGGTCAAAATTACTGGTTGCACAGTGCATTTAGTTACCTTAGAAATGGATAGCGGTTCTATTTTAATGCAAGCTGCTGTTCCTATTTTTCCGAATGATACTTTAGAAACTCTACATAGCAGAATTCAAATACAAGAACATACAATACTACCAGCAGCGATCGCATTAGCAGCAAGCTCGTTTCAGGAATAGTTTTGAGCAATAGTTTTGAACATCATTTTGACACATTAGTTGCTGTACCATCACAGTCAGAATATCCATTCACAATATATATCAGTGGACTTCAGTATTCTGAGTAGATATCTTACTAACTTTGAGATATATTTTCCTTTCTCTTTATTTGATAATTTTGACTTCTTTTAAATTATTTTACAGTTTCTTCAGATAATCACTACTATTTATTTTATTACAACAAATACAGTTATATTTGTAAACTTATTCACACTTTAATTAACCACTTCATTTATCTATAATTTAATAGAAATTATATTATTTTGAGGTAATATATATAACTTAGTTAGAACAAATGAATATAACTTGTTCTCAATAAATGGCTTCAAATTATTATTATAAAAAATTAAATAAACTAATAATTAAGTAAGCCAACAATAATTAAAGACCAATATATTAAATAATATTCAAATATTTATCAATAAAATTATTCTAGATAAACTTATAAGGAACTATGGAGATTTCACTTCTATTTTCACTTCTATAAATAATCCGAAAACATACTAATCTTTTTCAAAAGAACACAAACCCTAGTATATACACTCCTAAATAAACCATTCAGTAGAACGTTCACCTAAATCTAGAGGGATGCTCACCGCCTTACCAAGTCTAGGACGCTCCTTGGTATCTTTAATATAAGTTTCTACCTGCTTACCGCCACCCAAACTACCTACATAACCAGCTACATTATCAAGATGTTCCAGGTACTCAGATTCACTCAAGGGAAATGAAGCCTGCTCTAAATATTTCCACATTACCTGCATGAATATTTTACCCTGAGTACGTCTAAGTTGAACGTCAAATGAACGTCCCCATTTATTGAGTATAAGCTGATGTAATTCTTTCCCAGTCATAGCCCCTTAAAAAAATTATATTTTACATTTAGTTATGATGTTAAGTTCGATAACTCAAGTATGATAGGAATATAAAGAAATGTAATGCTAACAAACAAGATGTTGGAATTAATCTAGATTGAGATAGTTCTAATATATTTGTGGGCTTGGTCATCTCAGATCAGACAAGAGTTTTTCAAATGATTGAACTCTAGTCATTATTGTTAAAAAAGTTTAAATTGAAAACGTAGGTTATGGCTCAGTTTTCCGAATCAATGGACGTACCCGATATGGGGCGACGTCAATTCATGAACTTATTGACGTTTGGAACAGTTACTGGAGTAGCTCTAGGTGCATTGTATCCTGTTGTTAACTACTTTATCCCACCCAGTAGCGGCGGAACCGGTGGTGGAACAACAGCAAAGGATGCCTTGGGTAATGATATTAGCCTGAGTTCTTTCTTAGGTACTCACAACACAGGCGATCGCGTTCTAGTACAAGGACAAAAGGGTGACCCTACATATATTGTAGTAGAAAGCAGTGAAGCAATCGGCGAATATGGTATCAACGCTGTTTGTACTCACCTAGGTTGTGTAGTGCCTTGGAACGTTGCAGAAAATAAGTTTATGTGTCCTTGTCACGGTTCCCAGTACGATTCAACTGGTAAGGTAGTTCGCGGTCCTGCTCCTCGCTCTTTAGCCTTATCTCACGCGAATAGCGAAGATGACAAAATTGTTCTTACAGCCTGGACTGAAACAGATTTCCGTACAGACGAAGAACCTTGGTGGGCATAGTTTAAGACTATCATCCCCAGATTATTTTGAGAGATTATCTTAAAAAATTATCTTGAAGAATAAACAATTTTTATCCCCAACTGTGAATCAGTTGAATCGTGACTAGTAGTAGTGTTGGAGAATCATTGTCCTTATAGAGATGAGAAACCCTTGTAAATCAGCGAGATTAACTCGCAATAACTCTTTAGTTTCCAGAACATTGCTAATTGCGATCGCAACAGTAGCATTTTTCTTTACCAGCAATTTTGTATTTCCTCAAACTGCTGCTGCTTATCCTTTCTGGGCACAGCAAACTTATCCAGAAACACCGCGAGAACCTACAGGAAGAATTGTATGCGCAAACTGCCATCTCGCGAAGAAAGTTACTCAAGTAGAAGTACCCCAAGCAGTACTTCCTGATACCGTATTTAAGGCTGTAGTAAAAGTCCCTTATGATACGAATGTACAGCAAGTAGGTGCTGACGGTTCCAAAGTTGGTTTAAACGTTGGTGCAGTATTAATGCTACCTGAAGGTTTCAAAATAGCTCCGGAGGATAGAATTCCTCCTGAGATGAAAGAAGAAATTGAGGGTATGTACTATCAGTCATACAATCAGGATAGCCAGAACGTTGTTATCGTTGGTCCATTACCGGGAGAACAGTATCAAGAAATGGTTTTCCCAGTTCTTTCTCCCGACCCATCCACAGATAAGAATCTTCACTTTGGAAAATATTCGGTATACGTAGGTGGTAATCGCGGACGCGGACAGGTTTACCCAACTGGTGAGAAAAGTAACAATACAGCTTATACAGCTTCTGCTGCTGGAACCATTAGTAAAATTGCCAAAGAAGATAGTGAATCTGGTGGTTCCCAGTATTTAGTGAATATTCAAACTGATTCCGGTGATGTTGTAACTGATACTATTCCCCCAGGTCCAGAATTAATTGTAGCTGAAGGCGAAACTGTAGCTGCTGGAGATGCTTTAACAAGCGATCCTAATGTGGGTGGTTTTGGTCAGAGAGATGTAGAAATAGTATTGCAAGATGCGAACAGAATCATCTGGTTAGTAGGCTTTATTTCTTTAGTTATGTTGGCTCAAATCATGCTTGTTCTGAAGAAGAAGCAGGTTGAGAAGGTTCAAGCTGCAGAAATGAATTTCTAGATTTTGACTCTAATTTTAGGCTCTAATTTTTCATTGACCTAGAAATTTGGGTGACAAGTTTGAGCCATTTAATACTTATTTGAAATTATTAGACAGGTTTTATAACCTGTCTTTTTTGTATTTGTTGTTATAGAAACCAGGAAATTGCTTAGAAAATTGAGCTATTTACTATTCACCGTTCCTATTATGTTGCAAAAATTTCATACTTCCCAGTAACGGCTCCCGTTAGTCGTATGATGAAACTCGCAAGTTGATTATTGGGACTTCTAGAAAATATGGCTCCTAATCAAGAGAGTATTTTAAATAATTACGCTAAAGCTGTAGAAGTCGGAGCATACGAAGGCTATTCCCTCGGTAGATTTGGTAAGCAGGACTATGTTAGAGGTTATTGGGAAGATAGGTATACTCGTCGAGTGTTAAGTTCTTTTATGCAAAGGCTTGTAGAGCATAAAAAAAATCTTAATCAAGGGATACGGGTTATGGACTTGGGTTGTGGTGCTGGAGAAGGTTTAAGTATTCTTACAACCCTTCTAGCAGGATTACCAACTTTGGATGCTCCAATCAAAAAAATATTAGACCACTCAGATATTAATTTCTACAAAGGAGTTGATATCAGTCCTGCAATGATAGCAAAAGCTAGGGCACTTCATAAAAATCATTCCCAAGCAGAGTTTGTCGTTGCGGATTTAAACGAAGGTCTACCTATAAATTCAGGAGATATCCCATATGATATATACTTCTCTTCCTATGGCTCTTTATCACATTTAGATAATAATGCTTTCAAAAATCTACTGCAAAATATTTGTCAACACACAAGCAGTAGTACAATCTTTGTAGCAGATTTACTAGGTCGCTACTCATACGAATGGCCATGTTATTGGGAAGACTCAAATAATACATCAACTGGGATGCAAAATTATTCCATGTCTTACATCTACCCTCCAGATATAAGACCATTAAGGGATATAGAAATCTTTCCCATACGTTACTGGGGTGCTCAAGAACTGGATAAAATAGTAAATGAAATCACTCAAAGTTTTGGAATTCAGGTCGAAAAGCATATTCTGTGCGATCGCTCTATCTTAGTTGGTCGTCATATGGACACACAAGAGTATAATTCACAAGCCCCTTCTTTGCGTGCTGTAATTAATTCGTTATACGAGTCAAATACTCGTACAGACCTTAATGCACTTATATTTAAATACGAGCCTCATCCAAGTTTTCCATCATTGAATAGTTTCTTTCAAAATTTGCAAAATAGCTGGAATACCATTGTTTGTGAAACTATAGAAGCTCTAAACCAGTGGAAGAGCATACAGTTAATGGAAGCATCAACTCCTATATCTCATCAACCATATATACAACAATGTATCCGCACAATTCATCATCTAATCATTAGCGCCCAAAATCTACATTTTGATGACCCAGTAGCAAACTTAATCGAACCACAGTTAGCTTATCTTCTCAGAGATTTAGAATGGAATTTTCAACAAGGTTATGGCGCATCTCATAGCCTTTTAGCTATTTATCAATTCCGAAAAAAGTAATCTTCTTTTATTGAGTTATAAAATTTCAAACTACTAATTTCAAGAGTATGTTTGAAAATATTATAATCTATATCAAAACTCTGAAACTTTAACTCCTTTAAATATACTTTCTAGAAGAGAGTTGGAGTTTCAAAGTCTTTCTATTTCCATGGTCATAAAAAAATGACTCTAAAAATTTACTCTAAATAACAGCACTTACGCAACGGAAATTTGTCATTGCGACCGGAACAGAGTGTAGGCAAGCATAAGCCCTATCCCTTGTAATGACTGAATTACATTGCTTTTACCTAAGTCCTAAATAAATATTATTTTACACTTTTTCCTTTTATCTTTACTCTTTAAATAACAAAATTCATATATCAATGTTATTTTTGTTACCCTGAAACTAATTTTGTAGTTAATATTATTTATAATCGATTCAAATTATATTTACGTAAAATATTTCTTTGTTAAAGTCAACTTCTTTAAGAATTAGAAAAAAAAGATTAGATTGAATATTTGAATTACTCTTACTTATTTCTTTCGATTTAGAATGAGCTAAAGATAAATGCTAAAATCTTTAAATGAGCAGTTAAACAAAATTATTTAAGCGAAATGATTTAAGCAAACTTATTTATATACTTACTGCTCAGTTATATACCAGTTTATTGTTCCCTATTCCCTATTCATAGCTCAGAAGAAATATTTGATTAGCATAGGTAAAAGTACTTATTTGACCGTCAACAAGAAAAATTTTTTCGTCCCTGTGCAATAGTATGCAAAGAATGGTATGTTTAGAAATGTAAAGATTTGATAATACCTTAAGTGCTTAATTTTAATGCTCTTGAGATTAATCCCAATCCATCATTAAATTGGTAAAAGTCTGTTATTATTTACAGTTATTCCTAACTGTGAAACAGTTTCATTGTGACAAGGTTGAATATAGATGAAAGGTACGATTTTCCCAAAAATCCTAAAACTTTGGAAATTTAGTGAAAGCTTCTAGATAATGAATCATTTTACAGTAGTAAGTGTTTCTAATTTAGATAGTAGGTTGCTTCATACAAACTTTTATGGTGGGAGAATTTACTAATTTTGATTCTTATATTTACCTCTTTCTTAAAGATACAAAGAGATAAATCTAGATATAAATTTCTAATGCAAACGGTATTAGTGCCAAATTTGTACTAGCATCTTTTTAAAGCATGATATCAAGAGTGTAAATGAATTTCAAAGGCTAGTTTCAAATTTTTTATTCATCGAGTTTCTAAATATGTGGGTGCTGCCAAATAGAAAATAAAAACTACCCATGTAACTTTTAATGTGAAGGCTTAGTAATAATTATTGCGGCTTTTTCTATATCTAATGAGTTTTTTGATTATTCAAATCGTCCTTTCTTAAAGGTAGCATTAAGATTTAGAGTTGCAGAAACTATTAAATTTGAGACCATAATGGTAAGAGAAAAATAGCAGTACAAAATCTTTTTAGAAGCATTTTTTGGCATTCAAATGATGGATTTTTCCGCTAAATTCTATGAGAATTTGGCAGGATGCATATAAATCTGCGAAGAATTTCTTCGTAGTTGTAAAAGGTGTGGATATCTATTCCGTACATAAAGTCCAACTAAATTTAGTAAGGAATGAAAATCAAATGAAAGGAATTGCTCAAAAGCCAGTCGCAAGACCTGTCACTCCTTTAGGGATTTTAGCAAAGCAGCTAGAGGAAATTGTACAGACTACCAATCAATTAACTGATATACCAGCTGAAGTTAAAGCTCAAATTAGTTTTGCTTATCGCTTAGCAACAGGTTTAGACCCTTATTTGGAAAAAGTAAGTACAACTCAATCAGCTTCTCTTGCTTCATTAGCAGATAAAACAGCTTATGAAGCTTGGAATCAACGTTTTTCAGATGGTACAACAGTACGTCAACTAGAGCAGGAAATGCTTTCTGGTCATGTGGAAGGACAAGCATTAAAAATGTTTGTACACATGAGTAGTGCTAAAAGAATTCTAGAAATTGGTATGTTTACTGGTTATTCTGCCTTAGCAATGGCAGAAGCACTACCTGCAGATGGAAAGTTAATAGCTTGTGAAGTAGATCCTTATGCTGCTGAATTTGGAGAAAAAGCCTTTAAAGAATCTGAACATGGTCTGAAAATTAAAGTGGAAGTCGGTTCAGCCCTAGATACCCTTAATAAACTTGCCAAAATAGGAGAATCCTTTGATTTGGTATTCATAGATGCTGATAAGAAGGAATACGTTCAGTATTTTCAGATCTTATTGGATACAGACCTTCTAGTTCCCGGAGGATTTATCTTGGTGGATAATACTTTACTCCAGGGTCAGCCTTATTTACCATCTAACGAGCGTACTCCAAATGGTGATGCGATCGCCCAGTTTAATCAAGCGATCGCTTCAGATCCCAGAGTTGAACAAGTTCTTCTACCTCTAAGAGATGGTTTAACAATTATTCGACGACTTCCAAACTAAGTCTAAATAAAACCTCTGATCAATCCTCATCCAAATTCAAAATTAGAATTTTGCAAACATTGTGATTTTGCTGAGTATGTACAAAACTTTTGATGATTAACAGTTTTGTCATCAGCATTAAGCACCTATAAGAAACAGAAACCAGAGTAAACATTTGCCTTCATAGGAAAGTTAATTGACTTTGGAGCGATCGCTTCCTCCAATGGCAGATTTTTCTGACAATTGCTTTTACTTTGTCTTCTGTTTCTCCTACATCTTTTTCTATTCCTGTTATTTGTCTTACAACCCTTATGGTGCAATCTGTTTCTTTACCCAAGTCTGAAACGAAATCAATATCACAACCTGTTAGCATCATAGCAAGGATAAATGCAGTATTTCGTAATATTGCAACTTTCATACTGCTTCTGTTGGTATTACCAATAAATTTGTCTATTGTTCTATTGTCATTGCTACTAAATACTATTAGTAGTAGCTTTGAACAAAAAATTATTCCTACAGCTAATCCTAAAAATATTTTGATTAGCGGTGCAAAAATGACCAAAGCATTACAGCTAGCTCGTTCCTTTCATAGCGCTGGACATAGAGTGATACTTATAGAGACTCATAAATACTGGTTATCAGGTCATAGATTTTCTCAAGCAGTAGATAATTTTTATACAGCACCAGTACCAGAGAGAGAACCAGAAGCATATATGAAAGCGCTTATCAATATCGTTAAGCGAGAAAAAATAGATGCTTATATTCCTGTTACTAGTCCAGTAGCGAGTTACTACGACGCTTTAGCCAAAGAATCCTTATCACAACACTGTGAAGTTATTCACGTGAATGATGCAGAATGTTTGATGCTCGATGACAAATTTGCATTCAGTGAAAAGGCAAGAAGTCTTGGTCTGTCAGTTCCCAAATCTTTTAAAATTACTTCACCAGAGCAAGTTTTAAATTTTGACTTTTCACAAGAAAAGCGTAAATATATTATAAAAAGTATACCTTATGACTCAGTACGCAGATTAGATTTAACTAAACTCCCTTGCGAAACTACTGCAAAAACAGAGGAATTTATTAAAAGTCTTCCTATAAGTCCGGACAAACCTTGGATAATGCAAGAATTTATCCCAGGCAAAGAGTATTGTACCCACAGTACGGTCAGAAATGGGGAAGTAAGACTGCACTGCTGCTGTGAATCTTCTGCTTTTCAAGTAAATTACGAAAACGTTGAACATTTAGGAATCCGTCAGTGGGTGACACATTTTGTGAAAGCTTTGGGTGTAACTGGACAACTATCCTTTGACTTCATTGAATCCGAAGATGGTAGCATTTACGCAATTGAATGTAACCCTAGAACTCATTCAGCAATTACAACTTTCTATAATCATCCTGGTGTTGCAGATGCTTATTTAGGTGATGGAGTTCAGACCCAACCTATAGAACCATTAGTTGATAGCAAACCAACATACTGGCTTTACCATGAAATTTGGAGACTTACAGGAATTCGTTCTTTTCAAGACTTAAAAAGCCGGATAAGTATTATATCTCAGGGTACGGATGCTATTCATTGTCTCAATGATCCAATTCCCTTTTTGACCCTCCATCATTGGCAAATACCCTTACTCCTGATTAAAAATCTACTCCAGCTCAAAGGTTGGACAAGAATAGATTTCAATATTGGTAAATTAGTAGAGCCAGGAGGTGATTGATTCGATGAATTTAATTAATTTAAAACTGATTTTTTGAATGATTATTATTTCTGCTAGGGTTTACATTAGCAGAATTTTCTGAATTTAATTTGATTTATATGTATTTAGTCTACGAAAGTTGGCTTGGTTTTCAGTATGTCTATCTCTTTAAGGTAAGAGCAGATAATGCTCCTAATTTGCACATTTTATAACCCTTATATATCAAAGCTTTTAGGCAACCAATAAAATTGTGCTAGTTTTATCCGTTGCGAGGGGGGTTTAAAGAATTTTGAATTCCTCCCCGTGGATTGCTCACTTCAAATTGATATTAGTCTAAGTCTTAGAAGAGCTACAGATTATAGATTTTTAACTATATTCCACAGTTTTCCCTCAATTTATAAGGGAAAACTGTCACTCTAAACAACATTTTCTAAAAGGATTAAATACGGTCGGACAAACCAGAATTTTTTATGCTTGAGGAGAAACTCTTTATAGTCTGCTTCGTGCAAATCCGTCAGGTGACGGAGACTTTCTGAACTAAGAATAACCGTGATAAAAAATCGTGGGGAGTGTTAATTATTCGCAAGCTCTTTACTAACTGAATGAACATGAAAACTATTTATTTTCTCTTCTTCCTTCACATACTTAAACAGGGAACCACAACTAACGCGATTCCTCTCTCTTGCTCTATTCCATAATTCCAACGCTACATCCTCCACAGTTTCACCATCAGTTTTAAGCAATAGTGAAATTACGCTAATATTACTGAATGACCAGAATAAACCAGCTTCAATTAAGTATGGCTCATTAGTTTCTTCGTGCACTCGAAAGTCGTACAAAGAATAATCGCGACAACCCAAAGCAACATGAGACCGCTTAGCAGCATCTGCAAGCTTCTCAAATAGTTCCGGTGTGACATTAGCGGGACATTCTCGTCGAGATGACGTACTCTTATTTTGCTGTAGTGGTGTTCCGTCCGATTGAAGTTCAAGCTTATCTTTTATGGTTCTGATAGGGTTGTCTGGAGAAAACAAATACTCTACCATCGGTGGTACATGTAATCCGTCTTCACGCTCTATTACAGCTACACGGAGTTCTCGTCCAGGGATATAATCTTCAATTAACAAAGTCTCATCAAATTCAAATCCAGTCTGCAATGCTAAGTCAATTTCATCTTCATTCCACACTAAAGTTACACCCAAGGAATTGTCTTCCGAATTTGGTTTCACGACAAATGGTGGCTGCATTTTCAGTATATCCCCTTGACGGAATTGCTGAGCCTGAGCTACGCGAACACCAGATGCAGATACGATACTTCGTGTTTTAGCTTTATCGGTTGCAAGAGCTGTACATTGAGATGGGGAACCTACTACAGGTAAACCAAGAATATCTTCAAAAAATGCCCGCATGCTTGTCATTCCTGGGGAACAGAACATATGGGGAACAACCACATCAATTTTAGGTAACTGAGAAATCATATCTTGAAGTGATATCTTCTCTGACAAAGAGTCTAATGATTTTCCCAACTGCCAGAGACCATCGGGGTGTACGATAGCGTAGTAGGAACTGACATCATCAGGGTGTACGACTTCCTCGGCATAGATCAATGATAGTTTATAGTAAAATTCGGAGACCAGAGAACCTGCAAGATGTAATACTTTTGGTTTGGACATTTTGAGGGAAGTTAAGTATGAAGATGATGTTTTAGATTGATCCATATTTTTTGAAGCCACAATAATTCTGCACTAAACTATTAATATCATGTCAGTGTCCTTGTAATTGGTGACTCGAAGTAATTTAGACTTAGAGTTCTACTATATTTAATTAGGGCTTACCCATGGACTAGATGTTTATGTCATTTAGGACTATATAGAAGTATATAACGCCTTGAGCATAATAGTAAAAACGGTTAATTTATAGACTTTTAAATAGAACATAAAAGCTTTGATAAATGAACTTTGAGCCTTTTAGTTAAGTTTAGCTCTCAGATGTTCTTAGTATAATTTTTCCTCAGGCTCTACATAAAGCCCTATTTACTGTTGCAAGTGCCTAGTGCATATATTTCTGCCCATGCTAATAGACTCTACTTAATATCTGCGTTGTACACAACTGATATCATATTTATGATTTATTGGAAAAAAGTGAAAAGATTCTAGATGAAGGTTTAGAAAGTTTTTTCACCAAATTAAGTGCAAGATAATTCATCTGAGATATCTGAGAGGGTGTTTATCACATAAGTATTAAGCAGATGAAAAAGATTTTTTTGAGCTAATCGACTTCACATTAGATGTGTCATCGCAGTATTTATCATGATTTTGCTCACCTGAGTAAAATATTCGTAATATGCGACCTAAATGACGAACCATGTACAGCTTTTCAAGACAAAAGGACACAAAATTTTTTACTTATTATGCTGAATAATTCTAATGCAAGCTACAAAGATATCACTCGTTCACATTTGTATTAAATCTTGTAGTTAGATTTTTCATTATTTTTGAATATAAGTAAAAATATTTAAATAATGTTTATGTTTACCTAATTTGTGTTTTTAAAAAATATTAAATTATCAATAAATTTTTATATTTAAAGTGTAAGTTAGATTTATATTAATTTTTAACTAATTTAGGATAACATATGAAAATTTTTATGAGTAGTACAATTTCAGTATTATTTACCTTGCTACTAAGTTATAATCCATCCTATGGAGCAAAATTTGACTGCAACCTTCAGGAAGATGTGAATTCATGTTCAGAAGATAATTTAAATATTAATAAAAGAAATAAACAAATTAATAAAAAAAATATTTTTCAAAGAGAAGCTAATAAAAAATCTATTTATTCAAATTTAAATAAATCTCAATCAACTTTTTTTTCTAAAACTAAAATTACTTATCTGTTGCCAGAAAGAACACCTCTACTAGCAGTTGCAAATACATCCCCATCAGATTGGCAAAAAATTAAAAAATTCCAGCTATTTAAGATGGCAGAAGTTGCCGCTTCTCCTTTTATACCTAGTAATTTTCGGCAATATGCTCAATATTTACAGCCTTTTGCAGGTAATCATATTGCATTTGCATTTTTACCTAAATCCTCAAACTTAAATGCTGACGTAGAATCTAATTTTATAATGTTTGCTGAAGTGCAAAAAGAAGAAACTCTTAGACTATTCATAAACCAGTTTATATCCTCAAATAGTAATCAAAAAATTAAAAAAAACCAGTATAAAGGTATAGATATTATTGAAATTGAAACTAATGAAAAAGATTCTTCGTTCCCAGAAAAATCAATAGAATATCAGAAAAATATCCAAAGTATCGCTTTAAAAAACTCTGCGATTAATCCTTCTATCCCAAAACTTCCAAATCCTAAATCTCCAAATCCTAAATCTCCAAATCCCAAACCAAATACAAAACTAAAAACACAGACCAGAAATGTTGCATTTGCTCTTATATCAGGACATATAGTTGCTGGGATATCCGTAAAACCTATTGAAAAAATAATTGATATCTCTCAAGGAAATATTCCAAACTTAGCTAACAGTCAATCGTTTCAATCAACACTCAAGCACTCACAAGCAGGGTCTGCACTTTTTGGAATGTACCAAAATCCCAAAGAGTATATTGCTATATTGAAAGATTTCCTGAAAGATCCATTACTGACTGATAATCCTAGTATCCCCAAAAACCCTAATGTACAAGTTCCCCCTGTAAATCTAGATGAAATTCTCAAACCAGAATTGTTCGAGAAATATAAAAGTGTCAATAGTTTCGTCACAGTCAGACCCAAAGGGTTACGATTTCAAATAGCAACTTATCTGAAAAATCCACCAAGCCCGCAAAGTAATGCTTCTAATTTTTCTCCAGGAAATATTATATCGTTGATGCCAGGCACAACATACTCTACACTCACAGGAAGTAATATTAATAGCTACTGGCAAAGTTTTACTAAATTATTAAGTACCCAACCACAAACATCTGAGGGTCTAGAAAGCTTCCGTAATTATTCTCGTACCTTTACTGGTTTAGATTTTGACCGAGACATAATTGAGTGGATGGATGGTGAATATGCATTTTTCTCCTATCCTACAAAAGGTGGATTTTTAAAATCTATTCATCCCAAAGCAAACATAGGGATAGGTTTGAACATCCAAACTAGTAATCGAGTAGGAGCTTCTGCTACCCTCACTAGGTTAGATAAGCTGATTCAAAATTTTTCTAACAACCAAGTCACAGTCAACAAGACTGAAGTCAACGGTCATCCTATCACCAGTTGGGAATCCAAGGAAAAACCCCATCAGAGCTTGTTTGCTTATAGTTGGGTAAATGAAAATACCTTAATTCTGACAACTGGCAAAGGAGCGATCGCATCTTTAGTACCAAAGCCCTATTTATCTCTTTCATCGGCTTATAATTTCAACAACGCCACCAATACTCTTCCATATCCCAATCAAGGATATTTCTACATTAATACAGGTTCCTTTCTATCATGGGTTTATAATTTTTTACCCAAGGAATTTAACGATCCGAACTTTCAAATTTTTAAACAAGCGATTGGTTCAGTTTATAGTATCAGCGCTACAACTTCAAACATACCCGGAGGAGAGCAGTTTGACTGTCTGATGGTTTTAGCACCTGTGAGGACAGAAGCTAAATTTCTGGGAGTCAAAAGTATAAGTCAGGAAGAATCACTTGGGAGTCCTTTTCATTGAAAATGTTCTCGTAGGATATGCAAGAATTCCCTCGAAGTAGGTTTACCTTAATCTAATAATTTCTGAGTAGTACGGTATACCTCACTCATATTTTCGGGATACACATCTTTTTTACTTTTGTAAAATATTGTTATATTTGTTTACATAAAGTAACAAAACATAATTGAGGCAAATTAAACTATGTTTACCCTTTTAATTGGATTATTTGCGATCGCATGGGCTGCTGCTGCAGTAATTGGGACTCAAGCTTACTTCCTCGGAGAGCAGAGAAAGCCAATCCACGAACGTAACTGGAATTCTCAGTCATTTGATGGCTTAGCAAAAAATATTACTAACAGAGAGACTGATTATAGCGATCGCGTTCCTGCCTATAGAATGGACGCTTATGCAAGCAGCAATTTATCTAACTAAGGAATGTGGATTTAATTGTCTAGAAGTCACAAAATAGGTAAAAATCTGTTTTCCAATCTAATATTTCTAGGGGTACGGGATAATCCTACTCCTATGAATCTTGCTAATTTCCGCAACAGAAAGACCTTAGTACTACTACTAAGGTCTTATTTTCGTAAAGCTAGAATTTAAAAGTTATAACCGATAAACAAAAGTTACTGACTAAAAATTACTAACTATGATTTATATTGGACGATAAACGCGGTAATTAACTTCGGGGAAGATGTTATCCATATATTCCACCTTCTCTAACCAACCACTATCAATTTTGCTGACTTTAATATCTTCGTAAAGCTTATTAAAACGCATTAGGTGAGAACGAGTTCTTCGCACAGCATAAGGAACCATGGTACCAGTACGCATAATAAATGCCCAGTCCGAAGACTGTGCTAGCAATAGCTCCCGTGCAGCTTGATTTAAAGCTCTCCACTCCAACTCATCTGCCGCTTCATGTGTTGATATCTCAATCATTCTTTCAGCAGCTTTATGTAAATGAGGGTATATCCATGTGTTCGTCTCATTTAACCAGTATTCGTGAAAACCCTTATACCCCCAACTAGACTGAGAAGGACGACAAACCTGCTGAACTTGATTCGTACGTAGATAATCGCTCAAATGAGTCATATCATAAGTATCTTGGTCATACCAGGACTTACGGAATAAGTAATCAATAAACCAAGGACCTTCATACCACCAATGACCAAATAGCTCTGCATCGTAAGGTGAAACAATAATTGGAGAACGCTGCATTATTCCATTTAGATGCTGTACTTGCTGCTCGCGATTGAACATAAAATTGGCAGCATGTTCTGTAGTTTTTTCTTTAGCCCAATAAGGGTCGTAGAGTTGTTTGTCACCTAAGCCTAAACCACGACCTGTAATTTTATGATATTTTATACCCGTGTTCTTCCGTTGACCATTGGGCATGATAAATGGCTTAATGTATTCATATTCTGCTTCCCAACCCAAATCTTTATAAAATTCGCGATACTCAGCAGCCCCAGGATAACCAACTTCTGAAGACCAAACTTGCTGAGAAGATTCATGATCTCTACCAAAAGCTGCAACACCGGTTTCAGTAAAAATAGGAGCATAAGTGCCATAGCGAGGACGAGGACGAGCATAAAGAATACCGTGCCCATCAGTCAAAAAGTAGCGTAAGCCAGCATCTGCCAGCATTCTTTCTAAACCTTCATAATAAGCACACTCTGGCAACCATATGCCTTTAGGAGGACGACCAAAAGTTTGTTCGTAATGTTCGCAAGCAACTTTAATTTGTGCCCAAACGGCTTGAGGATACATTTTCATTAATGGCATATACCCATGAGTGGCACCACAGGTAATAATGTCAATATTATTGCTATCCTGAAAACCCTTGAAAGCGCTAACTAAATCTCCTTTATAACTTTCCCAAATTTTGCGGGTATTACTAAACTCGCTAATATAGTACTCGGCTAAATATTTTACATGACCATTATGTTCATTGCGCTGTGCTTCAAGTTTAACAAGTTCTTCTAATTTTGCTAAATGTTCATCGTAACGTTCTTGTAAAAGAGGATCGCGCAACATTGACACCAGAGGTGGTGTCATGCTCATAGTAATTTTAAAATCAACACCATCTTGTTTTAAGCCTTCAAAAACTCTTAACAGAGGGATATAAGTTTCGGTAATAGCTTCATAAAGCCATTCTTCCTCCAGCACATAGTCACTTTCTGGGTGACGGACGAAGGGCAAGTGTGCGTGGAGTACAAGGGCAACATAGCCAATAGCCATAATAATTCTGTGGTAATTGCGTGTAAAGTCAAGATGCGGGAGTTTGCCGTAAATTAACAATATTTTAAGACTTTCTGAGTGCCCTAAGCACCGATTATTCTAATCTTGATATTTTGAGACTTAATAATTATTAATTAGTAATAACTTCACCACTATTTTCTTCTAGCTTTCTCCTCTATCTCTTTACCCTGTAACCCTATAAAAACTTTAAAACCTAATCTTGTGCTTCCTCATATAAATCCTGTAAAGTTTGTTGTCGGGTTTTACGAGAAATGCGGCGATATTTCTTACTTTCCAACTTTGGCTCGTACCTTTCCTTACCTTTACCTTTACTTTTTATCTTCAAGCTAGACTCTGGATCAGTTTTATGATTCAATGCAGCCTGACGAGCGATCGCTTCTTCTAAAAATATTAAATAATGTTCATAACGTTCCCAATCTCCGCGAATCATGCATCCTGGTTCATCTCTATGTAGGCAATTACTAAAACGACACTCAGAGAACTTCAAATTTTCTTGCACTTCAGGAAAATAATTAAGCAATTCTTCTGGTTCGCAGTTGAGATTGGGTTGATTAAAACCTGGGGTATCTGCAAGTAATCCCCCCGAAGGTAGTTCAAATAACTCTACATGACGTGTAGTATGACGACCTTTAGCCAATTTTCCCGAGACTTCACCCACTCGCAGTTCTAAGTTAGGAATTAGGGCGTTAATTAAACTAGATTTACCTACACCAGAAGGTCCAGCAATAACAGTAATTTTGTTTTGTAATCTTGCTGCTAATTCTTCGATATTAATATTTTTATAAACGCTAATAAACAGGGATTGATAGCCCCATTTATCAAGATTTTCATAAATTTGGGAATGTTCATGTGCAGAAATTAAATCACTTTTATTCAGACATAAACACACATTTAAACCAGTAGACTCAGCCTTTACCAGAAAACGACTAAGTTGATAAGACTCAAGTGGTGGGTCTGCAACAGCAAAAACCAATAAAATTTGATTCACATTGGCGATCGCTGGACGATCTAACTGAGTGTTGCGGGTTAAAACTTCAGCGATCGCCCCCCTACCTCCAGCCCAGTCTGGTTCTTCTACAATTACGCGATCGCCGACCATCACCTGCTGTCCAATTTTTTTCAGACGAGTTCGACGAGTACATAAAAGAAACAGTGGAACAGAATCAGAAGAATATAGCTTATGATTAGAGACAGCCGAATCTAGCTGTACTTTGTAAAAATTTGCTTGTACCGCTAAAACCGTACCCAGAATTGGTTGGGAATCTTGGCAAGATATTTCCTTCATTAGGTAGTCTCAGGACAACGCACTAATAAAGAGTAATATTCAGAACAACCAATAATTTGCTCTACTTGATAACCAGACATTGTTAAACTATCGGGAACTTGTTCAATAGGTTCTCCTGGATCAAGCAAAACCTCTAGTAAATCCCCCGGTTTCATTTGCTCTAAACGAAGTTTAGTTCTCACAAAATTGATGGGACAAGGAGTCCCCCTTAAATCTAGTTGAGAGTCAGGAGTTAATTGTGAAGTTGTACTCATCTTTGATGAAAGAAATTTCCCAAAAATCCCTCTAAACCGCCTTTACCAGTACGCTCGCCCTTAATTTTAGCAAGCTTCTCCAGTAGTTCGCGTTCATCAGGGGTAATTTTAGTTGGAATATCAATTAATACAGTAATCATATGATCTCCCCGGCTTACAGGGTTACCTAAACGAGGAACACCACGATTTTCCAGCTTCATGACAGTATTGGGCTGAGTTCCAGGAGGAATAATTAATTCCACTGGTCCATCTACAGTATCCACCTCTAATCGACATCCTAAAACTGCCTGTAAATAACTAACTGTAGTGCTTGAAAGAATATTTAAATCATCCCTTTGGAATTCCTTATCTTCCTCCACAGATAGCTGAACGTATAAATCCCCTGGCATGCCACTACGTTGACCAGCATCTCCTTCTCCAGGGATGCGCAAGCGCAAACCGTCGTAAACTCCTGGTGGAATAGTAATTTTTAACTGTTTGGCTACCTGCTTCGCACCTTTTCCTTCACAAGAATCACACTTGTCTTCAATAACACTTCCAGTTCCATTACAAGTGGGACAAGTAGAAACTTGAGTAAAACTACCGAAAGGAGTTCTAGTAACGCGACGAACTTGACCGCTACCACTACAGGTAGAGCAGACTTGAGGACGAGTTCCTGGCTTTGCACCCGAACCGTTACAAACTTCACAGGTCTCTAGATGAGCAATGCGAATCTGCTTTTCACCTCCAAATACAGCTTCTTTAAAATCTAATTTTAGGTCTAGCTGTAGATCGTCACCGCGTACTGGTCCACTGCGTCGTCTTTGGGATGGACCTCCCATTCCACCAGCAAAACCGCTGAAAATACTTTCAAAAATATCGGCAAAGCCACCCATGTCGCCGATATCTTGGAAACCAACTCCTGCTCCTCCGGATACACCAGCTTCACCAAAACGGTCATAACGAGTGCGAACTTCAGGCTCAGAAAGTACTTCGTAAGCAGTATTAATTTCTTTAAATCGCTCCTCTGCTCCCGGTTCTTTATTAACATCGGGGTGATATTTCCGGGCTAGACGACGATAAGCGCGTTTGATTTCTTCTTTGTCGGCATCACGGGAGACACCTAGAATGTCGTAGTAATCGCGGGTCATATAGCAAAGGTAAACGTTAGAAAGTATAAATCAGCAATTCCTAAAGTAAAGGAAGAAGGCAATATTTAACAATATTTAAACTTCGTTAATTTTGTTAATAATTTATTTTACCTTTAACCTTTAATTAAACGACAGTTTTACCCCTAAAGCAAAGACTGATCGTCATTAAATCTTTAATAATGCACACTTTATTGCCGGCACACAACAAATAAAAGTTACCGCAAATAAAAGAGCATACTTAACTTATCCTACCCTACCCTAACCTATATATTTCCTTGATAAAAACCGGAATAATATAGAAATTTACAGTAAGTGTACAGATTTTTATTGTACCTTGAGACGTTCTGAAGTCCAGTTTTCACAATGGTCTAAAGATGCGTTTCGCGTATTATAGCCGTATCCTTTAATTGACAACGCAATTTATTTTATAATTGTGCAATCAATAATTCACTAACTCTCCTTAAAATTAGAGGGGCTAGCCGCACCAAAAGGTGTGGAAATCCCCCAAAAGCTATTTTTTATATTTTTATGGATGTTCACGGTTTTTGGATTAACTAATTTGTTCTGGTAACAGTTAAAACATTTTCCGTAAACTCCCTACAGAAAGTAAATTATCCTCAAATCCCTATCCCAATGTATTTCTCACCCAATCAATCTATAGCTTCATAATCAGTCTGAATATTACCTTCATCTTCGAAATCAAATGTAAATAAAGGAGCTGCATCCTCTTCTACAGTCTCTGTAGTTGCAGTAGCAGTTGATGAACCTTCTGAAGCAAAGGGATTACCAATTTCATTCAAGGATGGAGCAGCAGGAGGCTTTGGAGGTGCAGGAGGGGATGGAGGTGCCCCTTGAGAAACTTCATCACCTTGAGTGCTTTCCGATGCTTTAGACTGACTTCCAGTCTGATTATAGACAGCAGAACCCATAGCGAACAATGTTTGTTGAAACTCTTCCAAATATTGTTTAAAATCAGCTACTGCAATATTATTATCTTCCATTGCTTTATTAAGAGAAGACAGTTTCTCTTGGGCTGAGTCTTTAAGAGAATCCTCTATCAAGTCTTTGTTTTCTTCTAAAGTAGACTCGTAACTACTCAAAAGATGCTCAGCCTGATTCTTCAGATCAACAATTTCCTTGCGTCTATTATCATCTTCAGCATAAATTTCAGCCTCCTGACGCATTCTTTCTACCTCAGTGGAACTTAATCCACCTGTATTAGTGATACGAACGCTTTGTTCTTTATTAGTACCCTGGTCTTTTGCTGCAACCTGAAGTATACCGTTAACATCTATTTCAAAACATACCTCTATTTGAGGAATTCCACGAGGGGCTGGGGGAATCCCAGTGAGTAAAAATTTACCAAGGCTTTTATTATCTTGTGCCATAGCCCGCTCCCCTTGGAGAACGTGGATTTCTACAGATGTTTGTCCATCAACTGCTGTGGAAAAAACTTGAGATTTACTAGTGGGAATAGTTGTATTGCGTTCAATAATCTTAGTAAATACTTCCCCTAGAGTCTCAATACCTAAGGAGAGAGGAGTAACATCAAGCAATAGTAAATCATCTACTTCTCCTCCAAGGACACCTGCTTGAATCGCAGCACCAAGTCCTACAGCTTCGTCAGGATTTATAGAGCGGTCGGGAGTTTTGCCATTAAAAAATTTACTTAGGGCATTTTGTACTGCTGGAATGCGAGTAGAACCACCAACCAAAATAATTCTGTCTATACTTTCTGGCTTTAAATCAGCATCCTTAAGAGCGATCGCCATCGGTTCTATAGTTGCCTCAATTAAACCACTAGAAATTTCTTCAAATTTGGAACGACTGAGTTCCATCTCCAGATGCTTCGGTCCACTCTCACTAGCAGTAATGAATGGTAAGTTAATAGCAGTATTATTTGTACTAGAAAGCTCAATTTTTGCTTTTTCCGCAGCCTCACGCAATCTTTGCAAAGCCATTTTATCTTGAGACAGATCGATCTTCTCTTGGTGTGCAAATTCCTCTATCATCCAACGTACAATGGAATTATCGAAATCATCGCCTCCTAGCTCGTTGTTACCACAAGTAGCTTTGACTTCAAATACTCCATCTCCCAACTGGAGAATGGAGACATCAAAAGTTCCACCTCCCAAGTCAAAAACTAAAATTAACTGTTCCTCATTCTGTTTATCTAGACCGAATGCAAGAGCCGCTGCTGTTGGCTCATTGATAATTCGTAGTACTTCTAATCCAGCGATAGTCCCAGCATCTTTGGTTGCCTGTCTTTGAGCATCTGTAAAGTATGCAGGAACTGTAATTACTGCCTGTACTACCGATTCACCTAAAAAACTTTCTGCATCCTGCTTAAGTTTCTGCAAAACCATTGCAGAAATTTCCTGGGGTGTATAATTTTGTCCACGAATTTGGACATCGACAGTATCATCCCGACCTTTGACACAACTGTAAGGAACTCTAGACCTTTCTGATTGAGTATCTTCCCATCGACGACCAATAAACCTTTTAATGCTGTAAATAGTGTTTTCTGCATTAGTTACAGCTTGTCGTTTTGCTAATGGACCGACTAAACGTTCGCCACCTTTGCCAAATCCTACGATACTAGGAGTTGTTCTTCCTCCCTCTGAGTTTGGAATTACAGCAGGTTGACCACCTTCCAAAACTGCGACGCAACTATTGGTAGTGCCTAAGTCAATCCCAATAACTTTTCCCATAACTAACAGTATTTTTACTGAGTACTTCTTTAAATGAAGCGCGAGCGACGGAATTCTGTCGCTCATAACTTCAAACATGATTGATCGCGGATTATCAATTAAGAATACAGAATGCTGAGGCATTAAAAATAATCAGCAGTTAACAAAAATTTATTTTTGTTAACTTAACTTCTAAATGGAGACTCTTCATTGGGATACTCCATCAACATTTCTGTATAAACTCAGATTTGCGATGCTCGCCAATGTTATAAGAAAAGCCGTAATCAGAAACTATTTCAGACAAGCAATAACTTGATTACTCAGATGCCGAATTTGACTGATCGTCCTCTGAAGATTGTGCATCTTCACTTGGAGCAGCTACCTTAACCATTGCATGACGTAACACGCGATCGCCCAAGTAATATCCGCGTACTAACTCTTCTAACACTGTTCCTTCTGGATGTTCATCCGTAGGTTCGCGCATAACTGCCTCATGAATGCTTGGATCGAATTCTTCACCTTCAGGACGCATTGGAGAAACTCCTAGACGCTTCAGACAATCTACGAGAAGCTTGTAAACACCTTGATAGCTTTTATGGATTGTCAGTTCCCCATCACCTTGGGGTTTGATTTGCGCTCTTGCTCGCTCAAAGTTATCAACGACTGGTAAGAGTTCAGTAATTGCTTTTTGTTTGACCTGAACTTCTAGTTCTTCTTTATCTTTAAGGGTACGCTTGCGATAGTTTTCAAAATCTGCTGCTAATCGAGCATACTGATTTTGGCGCTCTTCAAGCTGACTTTTTAGGGATTCAATTTGTTGATTAGATTCTTTACTCTGTTTGCTGTCTGATGTATTAGCTTCCTTAGTTGAGTTATTTTCGTTGTCTTGATTAGAATTGACAGCTTCTTGTTGAGATTCGGAAACTTCAGCTTGCTCTGTAGCTTCAGAACCTGGTTCGTTAGTATTCATTTGGGTTTGGGAATCACTCATAATTACTTGATTTACCTCTGTTGTGTCGATGTAGTTACCAATAGGTTTATATGAACTATTTATTCTTACTTATCATGGTGTCATCATCCCAACTATTTTCCAAAAGTATTTACCCTGTAAAGGTGTCAAGGTTACGAAGACCTGCATTTCCTGGTGAAGCAAGAGTTACTTTATCACTCAAATATGAAAGTTACTCTTGCAACTGAAAATTTGTTTGGGAGTGATGCCAACGTCCTCTATTGTGGCAAATGCTGAACATATTAGCTGATGTATTACTTAGGTGAAATTTAGAATTGACAAATAAAAAATTAGCTATCCTCTCAAAAATCTAAAAGCTATATCCAAAATTTATGATAGAAAAATGTCTATTTATCTAAGACATCAGCCAGCTTCATTGTAGAAATGGAAAATCATTCAGCACTGATGACAAATCGATTTCAATAAATATTAACAGCACAAAATCTAAATTTTTTATCTGAGATAAAAAATTTTACTCAAAATTTAGTATTGTTCCATGAAAATTATTGCCTGCTATTTGGGAATACTTTAATCAGAGGTTTCCCCTTTCATTACTTATATATGAATTACTCGTCACAACAGAGGCGCAGTACAGCCCTAAGTGTTCGGTCAGAATTTTCTCCATTCGGGAATAAACTCGTTCAATCGGGTTTTGTGAATGGGGAGCAAATGAAGCAAGCGCTGATTGAAAGTCGCAAATCTGGAAGGTCTTTGCTTGAGATACTTGAATCGATCTCAGGGAAACAGCTATCCCCAGAACTACTAAGAGAATATAAAAAGCAGCAGCTATTTGAACTTAAAATACTCTACGGTGTTGACTCATTAGATCCGGAAGTTAACCAGGTAGCTAATACTGCCGTTGGTAGTTTAATTGATACTTTAATCCCAGCAGATATTTGTCGACGGCACCGTTTGATTCCTCTCTCTAAAGACGAGGAAAAAAGTCCGCCTTCAGTTTTGGTCGCAATGGTCGATCCGGATAATTTAGAAGCTTCTGATGACCTAAATCGGATTTTACGTCCACAAGGCTTGGCTTTACAACGTATGGTAATCGCTCAAGAAGATTATCAACAGTTAATTAATCAATATTTGGATGAGTTAGCTGTACGTCAGAAAAGTATAGAAAAGCAGAAGTTCACTGATATTAATCAAGACCTAGAAAATCTTGACAACCTCGAATTAGAGGATGCTCCTGAAGAAATGGAAGCTGATTTGGGAGCAGCTATGAAGGGGGCAGAGGATGCACCAATAATTAACTTGGTGAACCGAATTCTTGCGAAAGCTCTACATGAAGATGTTTCCGATATTCATATCGAACCCCAAGAAGAATATCTACGGATTCGCTTCCGGAAAGATGGTGTCCTCAGAGAAGCTTTTGACCCACTACCAAAAAAAATTATTGCAGCAGCCACAGCTAGACTAAAAATTATTGCCAACTTAGATATTGCTGAGCGACGTTCCCCTCAAGATGGTCGAATTCGCCGTTTATTTGAAGGACGTAAGGTGGACTTTCGGGTTAATACCCTACCTAGTCGTTATGGAGAAAAAGTTGTACTGCGGATTCTAGATAATTCTGCAACTCAATTGGGATTGGATAAATTGATTACCGACCCCGAAACTTTACAAATTGTTCAAGAAATGGTGGGTCGTCCCTTCGGCTTAATTCTGGTCACAGGACCTACAGGTTCGGGTAAAACTACTTCGCTATATTCAGCTTTAGCAGAAAGAAATTCGCCAGGAATCAATATTAGTACAGTAGAAGACCCCGTAGAATATAGTTTGCCTGGAATTACTCAGGTACAGGTGATTCGAGAAAAAGGGTTGGACTTTTCTGCTGCCCTGAGAGCTTTCTTGCGACAAGATCCAGATGTATTGCTTGTTGGTGAAACTAGAGATAGAGAAACGGCAAAAACAGCAATTGAAGCGGCTTTGACTGGTCACTTAGTACTGACAACTTTACACACTAATGATGCTCCTGGTGCGATCGCTCGTTTAGGTGAGATGGATGTTGAACCATTCATGATCTCAAGTTCGTTAATTGGGGTTTTGGCTCAGCGTTTGGTAAGACGGGTTTGCTCTACTTGTCGCATTGCCTATAATCCTTCTCAACAAGAATTGGCACGTTTTGGTATGTCAGCTAGTTCAGATGTGGAGTTAACTTTCTATAAGCCTAATACTCTGAGTATTGACCAAATTCAGGAAGCTAAGTCTAATAACAGCATATGTCCTGACTGTAATGGTGTTGGTTATAAGGGACGTTGTGGTGTATACGAGGTCATGCGTATTACCGAACGCATTCAAGCTTTGATTAATGAAGATGCGCCTACAGAGTATATCAAAGAAGCAGCAGTAGAAGAAGGAATGAAAACCCTGCTTGCTTATAGTTTAGATTTAGTACGTCAAGGTGTAACAACTCTTGAAGAAGTTGAAAGGGTTACATTCACCGATACAGGTTTAGAAGCCGAACTTAAAGCTAAACGTAAGAGCGGTCTTACTTGTAAAACTTGTGGTGCTCAATTAAAGCAAGAATGGCTGGATTGTCCTTACTGTATGACTCCTCGTTTTCAAGATTAATTAAACCTTTTTATTAACTCATTAGCAGTTATCAGTTAACTATTACCAATTGATTGAAGGAACAAATTTATGGAAATGATGATTGAAGACCTAATGGAACAGATGATTGAAATGGGTGGGTCTGACATGCACCTGACTGCTGGTCTACCACCTTATTTTCGCATCAGTGGCAAGTTAACTCCCATTGGCGATGAAGCATTAACTCAAGACCAGTGTCAAAGACTTATTTTCAGCATGCTCAATAATTCCCAGCGTAAAATTCTGGAACAAACTTGGGAATTAGATTGTTCCTACGGTGTCAAAGGATTAGCTCGCTTTCGGGTCAATGTTTATAAGGATAGAGGTACATACGCAGCTTGTTTGCGTGCTCTTAGCTCCAAAATTCCTAACTTTGATCAATTAGGTCTACCAGACATAGTTAGAGAGATGTCGGAAAAGCCCAGAGGAATGATTCTGGTAACCGGACCCACTGGTTCTGGTAAGACTACAACTTTGGCTGCAATGATTGATTTAATCAACCGCACTAGGGCAGAACATATTCTGACGGTTGAAGACCCAATAGAATTTGTTTACGAACCAATCAAAAGTCTTGTTCATCAACGTCAATTAGGTGAGGATACCAAGAGTTTTGCTAATGCTCTCAAAGGTGCTTTACGTGAAGACCCAGATATTATTCTGATTGGTGAAATGCGAGATTTAGAAACTATTTCTTTAGCTATTTCTGCTGCAGAAACTGGACACTTAGTCTTCGGGACTCTACACACTAGCTCAGCGGCTCAAACTGTAGACAGAATTATTGATGTTTTCCCACATGAGAGACAAACTCAAATTAGGGTACAGTTATCTAACTCATTAGTGGCTGTGTTTAGCCAAACTTTAGTTCCTAAGAAAAATCCCAAGCCTGGTGAATTTGGTAGATGTATGGCTCAAGAAATTATGGTTATTACACCAGCAATTTCTAACTTGATTCGTGAGGGGAAAACTGCTCAGATTTATTCGGCTATTCAGACTGGCGGAAAATTAGGAATGCAAACTTTAGAGAAAGTTTTAGCTGACTTATATAAACAGGGAAAAATTTCTTTTGAGGCTGCAATGTCTAAAACTTCTAAACCTGACGAAGTACAGCGTTTAATTGGTTCTGCTTCACCACAGGCACAGTCTAAGCCAGGCGGTAGAGTTGCTGCGAGAAGATGACATCAACATTGAGAAACTTATTTGATCTTGTGACTTTTATTTTGAATAGTCTGACTTGATTAGTAATGATTATTTAAAAGTATAAATATTGACAATCTATACTTTTAAATCAAAAAATATTATTAATTGGTCAGACTAAAAATATTAAATAGATTTAATGTCAAATATTTACTGAGTTTAAATATTAATTTAAATCAATACAGACTTGATGTTTATCTATAGATATATAAATCATAAATTTATTAGTGATTTATCTAAAAAATCTCATTTTTATTATAAATATTTATGTTTTGTGTGTAGATAAAATTTATCTTGCATATTCAAATCATAATCAAAATTAATAATCAAACTTAAGTAAATTTATATTTTTATGGAGCTAGTTAATGCCAACTTTTGTTGCTCGAATTAGAGATTCACAAGGAAAGTCGAAAAAAGAAAAAATTGTTGCAGACTCACTCGCACAAGCTCGTACAAATCTTAGACAACAAGGTTTCGTTGTCCAAGATTTAAAGGAGGAAAAAGGTGCAGACTTAGGTAAGAGTCTAGATTTAACCAAACTTCAAACCAGATTTGCTTCCGTTTCAGTGAAAGATAAAGCAGTATTTTCGCGACAGTTTGCTGCTTTGGTAAACTCTGGTGTGGCAATTGTCAGAAGTTTGGGAGTGCTGTCTGAGCAGTGTCCAAATCCTAAGCTTAAAGAAGCACTGTTAGATATTAGTAGCGATGTTCAAAATGGTGTGAATCTTTCAGACGCAATGCGTAAACACCCCCAGTGTTTTGATGGATTGTATGTAAGTATGGTGCAAGCTGGAGAAGTTGGTGGTGTATTGGACGAAGTATTAGACCGTCTGTCCAAATTATTAGAAGACGTTGCTCGATTACAAAACCAAATTAAGGCTGCTTTATCTTACCCTGTTGTAGTAGGAATTTTGGCAGTAGGAATTTTTGTTGCGATGACTGTATTTCTGATTCCTATTTTTGCCAATATTTTTAAGGATTTAGGAACTGAACTGCCACCACTAACTAGCTTTATGCTTTGGGTTAGTGAACTTTTGAGAAGCTGGAGAGTAATTATTATAGTTGGAATTGTAGTAGCTATTTCTATAGCCTATAAACAATACTACAAGACTCGTGTAGGTAAAGAGACAATAGATCGTCTTTCTCTAAAAATGCCTTTATTTGGAGACTTAATTCAGAAGTCTTCTGTAGCACGCTTCAGTAGAACTTTTGGTTCTTTAACCCGTTCAGGAGTCCCAATTTTAACTTCCTTAGAAATTGTCCGAGATACTTCAGGAAACCAAGTTGTGTCTAATGCTATTGACGTAGCTAGAGCAGAAGTCCAGCAAGGTGGAATGATTAGTATTGCATTACAAAAAGAATCTGTATTTCCAATTATGGCAATTCAAATGATTAGCATTGGAGAAGAAACGGGGGAAATAGATGCAATGTTAATGAAGGTTGCTGATTTTTATGAAGATGAGGTAGAACAAGCTGTCAAAGCATTAACCAGCGTTCTAGAACCAATAATGATTGTAGTTCTTGGTGGTATGGTTGGTGTGATTTTACTTTCCATGTATTTACCAATGTTCAAAGTATTCGAGGATTTGGGTTAAAACTAGAAGATAAAATAAAGAATATATGTAAATAGGGAAGAAGGGAAAAATAACATTTTTCATGCACTTCTTTAGGAATTATTAATTTCCCAGCTTCCCAATTAATCTGATTTTCAGGTTTTTAAAAACCCATTTTATTAGTTTATTCCTGTCATTACTTTTGAGTTATTGATAATAATTATGTGGAAAAAGTAATGTATTTTCTTTAGTAGAAGACTACGGTGAAAAGTCAGTTGATTAATAAAAACAAATAAATTATGTCAGTACATAAATCATACTATGAAGAAAGTTTGGCAGAATACACGAACCAAGATTCTGCGATCGCTTTACTTAAAAAATATCGTCCTTATCTGGAAATGATTCCCAGTCTGCGTCGTCATAAGGAGAGTTTAATTATTATTCCTTTACCTGTTATTCGCTTTCGTGGTGGCAATACTATTGAGAATGAAGCAATCTCTTTACCATGCGATCTAACCATTTTGATGTGCGATCCAGAATGGAAAATTAAAACTGGTGTTGAGATTTTTGTCTATATACATCGTCCTCAAGAAGATTTCTCAGATTTACTACAACGTTGGCGACAAACTCAAGTTTATCTGGATAAAGATTATGAATGGTTAATGCCATCCCATTATCAACATATTATAACTGAGAGAAATAATACTCTATATCCTTTGTTTGTAGTATTTCCAGAAACTTCTGAACGAATTAAAAGAGGTTTGAACGGAGCAGGTCTTCCTTTTATTATTGATACAGCAATATCTGTGTTTGAAGAAGATAAGCAACAGGAAGGAATTCTTAGAAGTCAAGAGGATTGATTACTCAGACTAAATCTGATAGTGTCATTACTCTTTATTATCTCAAGAAATCTGCTTAATTTTTGTTACTTCAAAAATTAAAAATGTAGACAATAGAAGATAAAAAATTTTTGATTTTTTTTGATTTAGTAGGTTTTTTAATTCAATTTTTAATAATCCTGACTAAATTAATAATATAAAAGTACAACTTATAATCTATCTAAAGGATTAAATATCGAAATTAATTTAAAGTACTATAAGATTAAATTATAAATATATTAATTTTATAGCAATTTTGAATAGTCGAATTCTCTCAAATATCGCATAGCTTACTAGAAATAATATAGTGCAATTTCACCTAAAATAAGCAATATTTGCTTAATTAATAAATCATAGCAAAAAATGGGATTGTATTATCTTTCATAAATTGCCATCTGTCACACTACCGTAAATCCCCTAGCGAGTAAGCTTGGGTCTTTTCATACCATCTTGAAAAATAGTATAAACATAAATTTTTCTACAAGCTTAGGGACTTCCAATTAAAAAAATAATCAATTGTTTTGGTGAGCAGAGGAAGCAGGGGAAGCAGAGGGAGCAGCGGTGCGAAGAAAG